>VTLG01009391.1_pt1 | contig 36532 bp, 63 predicted proteins | sample 4694571 | NCBI WGS metagenome assembly VTLG01 (sample SAMN12604809, study PRJNA352737) | marine metagenome | biome: ENVO:00000447; feature: ENVO:00000209|ENVO:00000569|ENVO:01000036; material: ENVO:00002151; isolation source: viral sequences binned using virsorter ...
AAATGGCACGAGAGCAAGTGACTTAGTGCCTTGCTTATGGTATGTAATGGATGATATAAGCATAGATTCTGTGATAAGTATAGAAGGGGCAGACAACGCAACTGGAGATACGACTCGGATGCACTTATTTAGCTATGATTTCACAAGTGGATCAACATCTGCCCTATCAAATGGAACATTATTGGCACACAATAACGATGTAACTAACGCAGGTAGCGAACAAGCATATACTGGTTCTTGGACAGTAGATAGTGCAGCAGTATCATCAGGGAAGGTAATTTTAGCATTTTTTAGATCAGATAGTATCAATTCTGATTATTCATTACAATTAACAGTAAAATATCATTTAACGTAGGAGAAGAATTATGGGATCAGGAACATTTGGATCAGGTTATGGGTTTGGCGTGCCAGGTAAATCCATGAGCAACAATAGGGGGGGCAGAGGTAAGGGGAGGAGAAAAGCCTCAAAACCAATATCCTCTACAACAAAATCATTGAGTTATAGCGCAACAACTAACGATTTATTATTAGATATTAGTAAAGATGCTAGCGCTTCATCGCAAAAGTCTGGCGATATTTCTATGGTTAAGGTTTCTAACACTGGAAGCTTCCCAGCTATAGCAATTTTCGGATTTCAACAATGGACAGATGAAGACACTATTGGAAACGAAAACTTCTTACATTTCCTATTAAGCCCTGGAGAGGTAATCACAATGCCCGCAGTTAGAGGCATAATGACCGATAATGACACAGACCTATATGAGGGGGATGTAGTTACAGAAGCATCTCCGCATGCAAATGAATACTTAGATTCTTTAGCAGATATAGACACAGCAACATCTGGAGATGTTGCTTCAGATGCAACAGTCACAACTATATATTTAGAAAATGGACACTCTAAATTTCTTAGGGCTGGAGATTTAATTAGACTTGAGAATGAAATACTTGAAGTATTAACAGTTGGAACTGGAGCTGACTTGGCTAATAGCACAATTACAGTTAAAAGAGGCGTTCATGGCTCTACAGCAGCTACCCACGCTGATGATGTAGCGGTTAGGCTTCCATTTTTTAACGCTTATCATGATTATGACAGGTATAGTGTAGCTCAGACAGATGGTCGTGGAAGATTTAAGGCTATGAATTTCTTTGGATATGGAAGACAATCCACAGCACTATGTGGGATAACTCCAGGCTCAGTAGCAATACAGTTTTATACTAAAGGCTATCAAGGTCTTGGCTTATCTGATATTACGCCAAATACAGAAACTGGTCTAACTGTTTCAACTGCATATTATCTAACGGTAGCAGCAGATGGGGGTTCTGCCCTTGAAATTAATTTTACAACAGATTCAAGTAATACCAAATTTGGTGGATCAAATGGATTAATAGAAAAAATACAAAATGCTTTAGATACAGCTTATTATACAGCAGGAAATTTATTTGAAAAGAAAGTAAATGTGTTTATCAAAGACGGAGATGTTATATTTGAATCTCAAACTAAACTTTCAACTTCAGCGATAGCTTTAACTGCTGGAACAAGTGGTAGTGGAGCATCAGTTAGATTCCTAGCTCAAGCAAATGGTAGAATCCCAGCATTGGCTAGTATTCCAAGCGCTGTAGCTGCGAGACTTGAGGTTGATACTATTTACGACCCAGTAACTTATTCAACATCTTATAAAGATATATTTATAAGAGATGATGGATATGGAAGACTGATGTATAGGGGTTCTTATGTGGGAATTATTAATTATGAAACTGGCGCTGTAGATTGGACTATTAGTAGCTGCCCTAACGCAGAGTTTGTTTTTAGCGCATTGTACAATTCTCCACTATCTGGAAAACAAGATGCAACAGATTCAGCTAAAATTAATTCACTTATTGAAGTGCTTGGAAATACCCCACAGCAAAAAGGTAACGCAGTATTAAAAGTAGAAACATTTTAGGAGATAATTATGCCATACGGTAAAGGTACATACGGGAAAAAAAGAGGAAGACCTAAGAAGTCTAAGAAAATGAAAATGAAAATGAAAAGAAAATCCATTAAGAGGAGATAAATATGGCATCAGCACCAATATATTGTACGCACAGAGAATTAAAGAGAGTATTTCCTCAGTTAGATGAATTTGATCAAAAAGTTCCTATATATGGGTGGGCAACCGAAACCATAAGTGGGGACACTTATTATGTAGCTTACGACACAGGATTAATGACTGAATTATTTATTGATGGAAAATCACAGCAATCAGGAAAACAAACTATTGGAACGACCAAAGTAGATGATTGTGGAGAAGAATTTACTGCTACAGACACTACTATGAATATAACATTATTCTCTAATTTTACTGTTGATACTTTTATAAAAGTTGATGATGAGATAATGTATGTTGAAGCTGCTACAGATACTTCACCCGATAGATTAACAGTTGTAAGAGGTGTTTTAGGAACAACTGCTACTTCACACTCTAATGGTGCAGATATATTCCTACACTTTCAACCATCTGAAAATGGAGATAATTTATACGATTCAGACAATAATTTTATAATATTGAAGTATGGAAGCGACCCACAAGATTTATTGACAGAGGCAGGCGAAGATTTCACTGATATGGTAACCCAATTCAGAACAGATGCAAGTAGATACCTTGATTCTAGGCTTGATCCTAAGCTCCCAAAGAATCAGCTAAAAGATAAAAATGGTAATTTTGACTATATGATAGTAAGAACAGCATCACTATACGCTGCTGCTTTTATGGTTAGAACTAAAGACCCTACATCTGAATTAGCTGCGGCAATAATGGAAGAAGCGGATAATAATGTACAACTTCTAAATGAAGGTAGGGCAGCACTATCTTGGCAGAACACAGGAGATGCTTCTAGGGGCGTACTTAGAGATGTTACCTATACTGGAGCTATTAGACCAGTAGATTTCAGAGGTAGAGCTGGTGGTGTTGATTATGATTTAATTAAATTAGAAATAGAAGATGCTGGAGCTATAGGCACAGCAACATATAATGTATGGGTAAAAAATAGCGATGGATTAAAGCAATATAAAGTTGTAGATGATGAGAAAATAACTGGAGATTATCAGACTTTAGCTTATGGTCTGGAAATTAGATTCGCTGGAACTACAGATGCTTCAGAAGCTGTTGCGACAGATGAATGGGAAGTTGAAGTAAGAGGAATGTATGAAGAAGTTGATACCAGCGACTTAAAAGGAATAAAAATGACTAGAACTGGAAGAATTTAATAATGGCTGTAACTTTTACTAACAACTTTAAGAATATTCTTGATAAATTAAGGAACATTTTAAGAACAGAATTTAAGGGCGCAGTCCCTGTATATATAGGACACGAGTCTGTGCAGGCGGGAACGCAATTTATTAGACTTGATCCATTAAGCAGTGAACTTGTAGAATATACAGTGAATGGGGAACTGAGAGAATATACAATTAATATGTATTATTACTTTTTAGATAAAAATATCAAAAAAAGCTCTCTCGATCATGTTCTCCGATATGTATCAAGGACAGAGGCATTAATACATGATAATATTTCCATGACATTAGCAGACTCTACAAGCTCATTTAATTGCAGAATAGAATCTACTAATTTGAACACGTTAGAAGAAGAAAATGAATATGTTGTCGAAATGACTTGGAAGGGTCAGCACTTGGGCAACTTAGCATAGGAGAAATATGAATATTAAATTAAAGAATAAAGATAATCCTATAAGTTTGAGTTGTGGCTGGTGCTTTATGAACTCTGGCTTTGACATGGGTATTATAGAAAAAATTAATTCAGGGAAGCAAGTAAAAGTAGATAAAATACCAAAGCCTTCTGTTGAATTTGTAGAAGAAGTAAAAAAAGAATCAAACAAAAAAACAAAACCCAAGGAGGTGAATAATGGCTATTAATGCTAATGCTTACTCCCCTAAGCAATTTAAATTTTTAATTGCCGAGCAAGATGACTGGGGAACATTAAATCCAGATTCCAGTGGAAGTCCAGATAATCCTTATTTAGCTGTAGATGTGGATTCTGTAGGGAGTCCGTCTTTAAACCTAAATCAAGCTCTCGAACATAGAACTGGCAGTAGAGTTTTGCAGGCTACTGATTTCTTTCAAGATAAACTTACTAAAGTGATTGAATTTTCAGTATCTGGCACAGCTACTACAGAAGTTTTAGACTTGTTATTAGGAAACATAACAGAGGGCGATACAGTGCCATATGGAATTGCGGCAAATAGCGCAGCTCAAAACTTAACAAGTGCCACAGAGAATCAGACTGCGGGGCAAATACTATCTATTGTATATAGTTCTCCCACAACAAATAAAGATATGGCTTTTAAGGATTGTTTCTGCACAGCTCTATCTTTTAATGGTGATGCTGGGACTGAAGGTGGCAGAGTTAAATTTTCCGCAACATTTAAAACTGGAAGCCTACCAGCAGACTTAACAAGTAATACTATATCTGTAGACACTGCTGTAACTGCAAATAATTATTATATGAGTTCATGGGATGCAGATGATAGGATTGTTGCAGGACATTCAAATGTCTTAGTTAATAGTTTTACTCTTAATATAGAAAATGATGTTGTTTTTTCTGGCGCAACAGCTACTGGATATGAATCAGCAGCAAGGGTTGGGGAAGTTTCTGCAACAGCAGACTTTAATATCAAATATGATGGCAATACTGATGCTATGTTTGAGAATTTCCACGATCAAGTTACTGGGGCTTCTGAGGGAGCAACATTAATGGCAACAGATGCAACTCCATCTGACGGTGAATTTGAATTTAAATTTGCAAATTCTGCAATAACAAGTCTATCTTTAAGTGAAGGAGACTTAATGAGTTTAGATGTTTCTGTGAAAGCGTTAGGAGCTGGCGTTGGATCTAGCGACTTATTCTTTGAAGTTGCGTGTTAATTAATAAATAAAAAGGAAAAAAAATGGAATTTAAAACTGAATCTGGTAAGAAAGTTGTTTTTAAAGATGTATCAATAGATGAAAAGGATATGCTTCTTGATTCTGTGGAATATCAATATAACGAAGATGGTAGTGTTGGAAATGTTAAGATGATGAACACTACCATTACTAAGTGGCTCAGGACTTGTCTAAGTGGAGATAGCTCTGACAAGTTTTTGCAAACGCTTTCTATAAATGATAGAACGGAAATCTTCTTAGCATTACAAGAGCATCTTCTTGTGGGGGAGAAGAAAGCCTCCAAATAGAGCTTAATGTTTCTATAAAACCATGTGGAGGCTGTAAATTCCATAATTTTCCTTATGAGGCACAACTGCCCGTAATGGTTGATGGTGTGTATGAATCTCGGACATTTACTTGCGAAAAGGATGTCTGGGATGTGATAGGACTCATTATTGAAGAAACTAAGGAGATGAATGAGAAAAGTGGCAAGGATTTTAGCGTAAGTGGTTCTGTTAAAAGCCAACTCCCATTCTTTGCTTGCAATAATATCATCTACGATAAAGACTTACAAAGAGATATTCAAAGATATGTTTACTGCGACAACTTCAACACCCAGCCATATCCAGGTTCTTACGGGCAACAACCAGCACGATGGGTACAGAAATCATTTATAATAAAGAGCGAAATGAATAAAGCTACAAATAAGGCGATAAAAGATGGCAAATGAAATATTAATAAAGTTTAAAGCCGAGGGTAACCAAGCTGTAGTTGCAGCAGTAAACCAACTACACTTAGCGCAAACAAAACTAACAAAAGGGCAAAAAGCATACGAGCAAGCCCTTAAAAAAGTAAACAAAGAGCAAGCTGCTTCTGGAAAGGGTATGCTCGACCTAACTAATAAGGGTAGGTTGCTCCAAAATAGTTTCGCCACAATTCGTTCTAAAATGTTACTTGCTGCATTTGCTGCAACATTAGTACAACAAAGTATTTTAAGGCTAGTAAAATTATATGGCGAACAAGAACTCGCAGAGAGAAGATTATCAATAGCTTTAGGATACACCTCTAAAAGACTTGTAGATCAAGCTTCCGAACTACAAAAAGTAACCAAATTCGGGGATGAAGCAATTATTGGCGCTCAAGCAATGATTGCAACCTTTGTCAAGGAAGAAGATCAAATAGAATTAGTTACAAAAGCCACCCTAGATTTAGCTTCAGCTAAAGGAATGGACTTAAATACAGCCGCAGACCTCGTAGCAAGGTCAATAGGTTCTTCTACAAACGCATTATCAAGATATGGAATTGAAGCAAGTGGTTCTGCTGGCAGTACAGAAAGATTAGAATCTATAGTTGGAGATATTCAGAAAAGATTTGGTGGATTTGCCGAAGGGGAATTGGACACAGTCTCTGGAATGTTAAAAGCTACAGGTAATGCTGTTGGTGATGCTGGGGAAGCGATTGGTGAAGTTCTAGCTCCAGCAGTTATTGCTGTCGCAAAAGCAATAAAGGTTATGGCTGAAGCGATAAATCCAGAAAGAATTAGAATTTTTGGGGCAGCTTTATTAGCGGCTGCTATCTCTACAGGGCATCTGACAAAAGCCTTTGGGATGCTTAAAGGTGCGATGGTTCTTGTGAATCTACAGATAGACAAAATGAGAGCTAAACTTCTTAAATCTGGGCTAGGCGTACTTGTTCTTATTGCTGGAGAGGCTGCATATCAGATGGGTCTCTTTGAAGAATCATCAGATGAGGCTGGAGATGCTGCGGCAAAAGCAGCGACATTAGCAAAACAGGCTATAGAGGAAGCGGCAGAAGAACAAAGAAAATACAATCAAGCAATTAAGGACAATATAGAATCCCAATATGACGAAATTGTTACCATAAAAGCAAGAATAAAGGCTGAGAAAACTGGCTCGCTTCAAGACAAGGTGGCTCTCGCCCTCTTAAAGGAAAGATTTAGGGTTAAAAGACCACTTGACGAATTAGAAAGAAGAAATATTCAAACAATGATCCTTCTCAATCACGAAAGAGAAGAAGAAATTGCCACACAGCGAAAAGCTCTCGATATTAGTAAAAAATTGCAAGATGCTGAAGCTGCATTAGCGGTAGCTAAGTTAGGTGGAGTTAATGCAAACGCTCTTGATAATAAATTGATGATGAATAGAATTAATTTAGTTAAGCAAATACGAGATACTTTTCCACACGTTGAACAAACTATGGATTTTTCAGAACTTATGGGTGAGATTGCACACCTTAATGTTGAATTATTTCAGGGGAAAGAAACACTGGGAGGGCTGGAACATAATTTTGCTGGGTTAGAACAGCAAATGTACATCACCCTATTTAGGATAGCTGAAGTTAATGAAAAAAATATAAAGGCAATACAAGCTCAATTTGATGCGAGAAAAAAGATAGCAGATGCTCAAAAACAAAGCACACTAGATCAACTAGAGTTAGATAAACAAGTGCTTAACGGTACTTTAGATGAGCAAGATGCAGCACAACAGAAAATAGCCCTACAGAGAAAATTTATTGAAGAACAATTAGATCCAGAGCTTTTAGAGACTAAGCTCGCATCTTTAAACTTAGATATAGAGGAGTTGAAGCTTGCAGAGCAAAAAGCTGAAGCTGAGAAAAAGCTAAATAAAATTAAAAATGATGGATATGTTGATGGTCTTAGAAATCTACTTATATTATCTAAAGAATTAAGTAAAAATGAAAAACAACAAAAAGATATAGCTTTTGCTCTTGCGATGGTTGATGCGGTTAGGGTTGGAGTTGGTACATATAAAAACTTAACAGATGCAGGTGTGCAATTTCCAATTCCAGGGATATTAGCAGCTATAGAATTTGCAGCCGCCACAGCAATGGCAAATAATGTTAGGAAGTTCGAGCAAGGTGGTGTTGTTGGAGGAAGAAGGCATAGTCAGGGCGGAACGCTTATAGAGGCAGAACAAGGCGAGTTTGTCATGAGTAGACGTGCAGTAGAGTCTATCGGAGTAAACAATCTATCAAGAATGAATCAAGGTGGCGGGGCTATCAATATAAATGTAACTGGCAATGTATTATCCTCTGATTTTGTAGAGGGTGAGCTTGCTGATAAAATATCTGAAGCTGTCAGAAAAGGTGTAGACTTCGGAATCTCATGATAACGATACCAGATCAAATAAAACAAGACCTTTCAAATGATATAGACAATTTTTCTATCCTCTTAGCTATCACATCTATTGATGGTGGTAGTTTTTTTATATCTACAAGAGAGGGGAATTATTCTACCTCGCAGAATGGTACACAATATTACGAAGACTTAGGTTTAGACGTTAAAGGGCTTAAAGAATCTATTGACATCAAAAGTAAAAAAGTGAAGATGTCTAGTGGAAACATAACTATAAGCAACTATAAACCATCGGTTGATATGGATAGGTTTTCAGATAGAGTTGAAGGAAGCCTGCTAAATGCCACAGTGAGGATTTCCCTAGCTACAAGCCAAGGAAATTCTGTTGATTTAGCGTTATTAAAGGTAACTAGATACTCGCATGATGATAAAACAGTAACATTGCAATGCGATGATTTCGCTTCAGATGCACTAAGCCAAGAATTACCTCACAAAGATTATACTTTATACGAAGGAACAAACACTTACGAAGTTTACAACGAAGAAAGAGTGCCAATCTTATATGGACATTTAAAAGAAGCCCCAGCAATCACATATATAGATGATGAAAATAAAATAAAAGTAATTGCAGATAGAACTTACTTTAATAATGGTAATATCGCTGGAATAAAACAAATGCTTGATTTGCCAGATTTTACTCATGATAGCTATACAGATAGGCAAGCTAGCATATTGCCAGATCAAGATATATTGACAGTAAAGCTTGGAGATGCTGGAGCTAGGGTATATAGAGTTGTTCCACGACAATTAAATGGAAGGCTTTTAGCTGATGACAATAATAAGCTTAATGTTAATTTGGGCTGGGAAAAGCAGTTTGATATTTACAATAATTATATAGAATTTTACACAGATGAGAGCGTTGAAGCTTCTGAATTAATCAATCAAGGTGCATTGATGGTTGGAGAGCTTTCTAATTTAGAGAAAGCATCAACTTATTATACCGCATATTCAGTACATGATCAGCAAGGGTCGGTTGGTTCAAATCACTATCAAAGGTATCCAGTACAGGAGAGATCAAACGAAGAAGATATGGATTTGTTTTCTCAAGCATCTTGCTATCTAACAGATACAAGCTGGGATGGGGGAGATTATGAAATTCCAAGCGCTATTAGAACTGTAATTGGAGGGAGTAAAGCTACAGCAGTAGTTTCTGGTACAGATATTACGCATTATGTTATTAGAATCCCATCTATGGTTTTTGAGTTCGAAGAATTGGCTTGTGATGCAGATGTATGGAAAGACCCATTTGGTAGAGAAGCCCCATCTGACTTTCATTTAATGGGTGGCTATAAAATACAAATGATTCCTAACGTATCTAGTCGATTTGATTTGCATTTAAATTTTTTCCCAGGAAAGGCTGACTTTACTTATGGGATAGAAAGTTGGTATGTCGATGGTTCGGAATATTGGCAGGCTTCGCAACCGATAGCCTTAATAGATAAAATTATTAGCGGTGGAACAAACGATATATCAGATGATGAGATCCAAGGTCTTAAGGATGCTGAAGATTTAGAGGAACATTCTAAGGCATTAAATGCAATGTGTCCATACAGATTTGAATTTGAGAATGTGCCAGTCGATGAAACTGGTATACTTACGGATTATAGGCACTCATTCAATGTCCCTAACAATGGGGCGGATGACCAAGAAACAAATCAATGGAGGTTAAGGGGAGATTTTATAGAGCAATACCCCACACATGACGTAAAATCTTTGGTTATGAATGTAAATCCAACGGTTTTAGGAACTGCTGGTTCAGATGAGCTTGATATTGACATATATGGCGAGTTTTCTGGCATGCAACTTAAAAGAACTTGGTATCAAGCGGAAGCCTTTAATAATAAATTCTTCTTAAATGCCAAGGGTAAGTATAATCCGTATCTTCCCAATGGTAGGGTTTATGAAATTAGTAATATGGAATTGCAATATTATAGCGAAAATAAGCAATGTGGCGGTCAAAATCCAAGCCATAGGCAAGAATACGATGATTTAGTTCTAATGTTTTTGTTGGACTATTTAACTAAAGATAGATTAAGATACAAGATGATAGATGGGCAAAAGCATGAACTTATGATTCAATTTGAGCATAGCTATTCTTCTATTGATAGTATTGGAGAAGTAAATTATTTATTTGATTTAGAGTTATCTAATATGAGACACATTGTAGATTCAGATAATTTCATGATTTATCAGTTATATCTAAATGGAAATTTATTTAGAGATACTGTTGAGCAAAGCTATCCCGATGACTATACTTTTCTGGGCAAAAATGTAAAGCTTGTTTATGCAAGGAAAATTCAAACAAGTGCCGCTATCCCAACATTGAATAGTATTGATGTAGGCGAAGAAATAGAGGGTTTCACAGATGCTTTATCTTCTTTAGATGAAATGTCTGGAAATGTTGGCTCACAAAATACTCATTTACAAATAATTGGACAAGATGAAAAAATTTCCTCTGGAGCAAAGAGTCTGCTAACAAGACCGAGCAGCGTTCTGCAAGACTTAATATTAACAGAAATTCCATACATTAACTCGGCTTTACAATCCAAGAATATAGATGATTATAGATATTCTTTTGATTTTTCAATAAACAAGAAAGAGAAAGTAGCAGATATACTTCAAAGGATTGCAAGTAATGCTAATTTTTTCTACAAAACAAGCTTGTCAAATTCTGCTCCAACAGCGATTGGATTTCTTGACTATGAAAGTAATCCAGATAAGTCTATTAATGTTGATTATATTACTAAAATATCCTTCGATAGGAGTAAAATAGAAGACGTTGCGCTTAGAACTCGTATTAAATATGGATATGATTATATAAAAGAAGAATATACCAAAACAACGCCAGATAGATCTCATGACGGGGTTGATGAAGATGGCAACCTTCTGGTTGGGGATAATGCAACCCATTACTTAAATTATTATGGAATATCAAATGAGGCTGCTAAAAGCGATACTTATTTAATAGAGCATGAAGCTCAATACATACAAGACGAATCAACAGCGCTAAGGCTGAGAGATGAATTATTTAATTTACATAAAAATCAGCACCTAATTATCAAATTCAGCACAAACCTTTCCAATGGTTTTGAATTAGAAGTTGGGGATAATATTGAATTTGTAGATTCCTCTGGTAATAGAGCTAATCCATTAGGGGTAAAGCCTTACGGATTAGACATTACGGTAGACCAATATCTCCCATATCCTTCAAATACTAATGAAGAATGGCAACAAAAGATATTTCCGCAATTTATGATAACATCTATAAGTAAATCTTTAAATGGGGTTGATATTGAATGTATGCAAATAAATCATGCGCCAGAAACAGCTAGCGTTCCAGAAGACCCAGAAATTGAAGTAACCCCAGGTGATGTTGATAATGATGGAGTTGCAAACACGATTTCAGATTACGAGCTTTTAAGATCATATCTACTAGGAAATGAAGATTTAAATGATATTGAGCTTTTAAATGCAGATGTGAATCAAGATAATGATATTGATAGTGACGATTTGCTTGCTATGTTACCAGCGCCTACAATCCCTGGAGACGTTACTGGGGATGGTACGGGGTCAAATTACTTGTCAATAACTCAAGATGATGTTGATTTGGCGCAAGCATATCTCGATGGAGATGAAACTTTAACATTTCAGCAAATAGCAAATGGCGATTTAAATAATGATGGAATGATTACGGAAGACGATATTACTCTATTAGAAGAATTGATTGCAGCCTTACAACCGCCAAGTCCAGACCCTGTTGGAGATTTATTAGTCGATACATCTGTCGGACTTCCTGTTGGAGAAGGGGCTAGTACGCCTTGGGGGGTTATTCGAATAGGATATGATGCGGGTAGCGATGAGATAAATATACAAATGTTTAGAGATACTCCAATAGATGAAACTGGTCAAACCATCCACGAACTATATGATTCTTGGGTTAATTCTGGGGTAAGTATTGTAGGTACTGTAATGACATTTATTCCTATGCTTTTGCAAGAGCCTTGGGCTACAGAGTCTCAAATCTGGTATAACGCTGCGGGAGATTATATTGTTAATTCTATTGAAAAATCAACTGACTTTCCTGGATTCCTAGATTCCCTTAACCACTACGAAATAAGATTAGATGCAGGGGGGAATGTCGATGCAGGATGGAATCTTGATGCGCTTACCCTTCAAGACCAAGAAGGATCGCAGTCTCTTTTCACTAATTCTGGCATAGGTGTAACGCTTTATGGACAGGCTATTAGCGCAGAACCACCATTTGAACCTTTTGAGATGATGAGTACGCAAAATGATTCGAGCGATCCAAATGGGGGAATTTATGATCTTACTGCCACAAACTCTGGAAGCCTTAGAATTTATATGCACAATGGAACTCAAGTAACTTGGAATGACCATTATTTGGGGTCTAGTTTTTACTCAAAAACTTGGTTAGATTTCAAAGGACAAACAAACGATAACTCAGATGAATATTTCTTGGGTGGGGTTAGAGTTAGAACTCATTGTACTATAAGAAATCAAGATAACTATGATGAACTTCCAGAGGCTAGTCAAGCTAAGACTGCTCATGATAATCTTATGACATTGCTTGATGGAACATCTTGGCAGCTTAAAGTAACAGGTTTATATATCTCATCAAGCATTAAAACAGCTATTGTAATTGATGGTGATACTGGGATTGATGCTAATGGGGATGCTATATTGAGAAATGGAATGGTTTATGAGATTCAAGGGGAATCTTTCCAAGCAATCAGCACAATATCTGAAGACATATTAGATTTTGGATTTTCTATTGAATATGAATATTGGGAAGAAGATTAATGGGAACAACTTTAACACAATATGAAGATATGGTAACGCTAGACTCTAAGGGGTTTATTAATATTCTAGTTATAGAATACTCTGGTAAGATGCAAATAGAATTAGATATAGAAGTAAAAAAAGTCAAAATGACAGATAAGAGAATTAAGATATACTTTAACAGGGAAACGCAAATAAATGATGCCTTGTTTCATTATTCTGGTTGGATTGATATTAAAAAAGCAATATGTTATACTTCAAAAGGAAAATACAGAGCAAATAAAATATTAAAAGATTCCACTTGGGGCAGATTAGGTAATAATTGGGATGAAATTAACAATACTTGGGAATATTATGATGCGCATATAAGCAGTAATAATGAAAAAAGAAGAAGTATTAGCTATCCATATAAGGGCATTAAAATAAAAAGAACACCAAAAATTAGAGGGCTACGCAGATGACACTTTCGCAAACAACACACTCAGTCCCTGGGACACCTAGAGTATATATAGATAATTTATTATATGGAAGATCAATGGGGATACCATATGAGTTGCCAACCTTAAATGCAAAAATAAATAGTAGCACTAATGATATAGATATATCAGACTTAACTGGCGTAGATAGTAGATTGTTGTGGGATTTAGATCCAGTGAGACCCAGCACGATTAATTTTAGCCTTGTAAGTGAGTATGAAAATAGTATAACCCAAATTTATTCCAAGATTAGATTTCAAAACAGTGGAGATGAATTTCAAAAATTAATATCTAGCAGTAATTACGCAGCAGTTCTTGGTCATAACTTAAATACTGCAAGCCAAGTAAATCTTCAGGTTAGACCCTCGGGTAGAGAACCTGAAGGGCAAACTGAAGATTATTTTACTGCCTACACGTCTATAGTTGGCACTTTTGGTGAAGACGTTTCTTCTGATGGATTCATAATCGCTAAAACCACCGCAGATCATGATGCTTATGACCAATTTACTATGAGAATAGAGCTTGGCGAGTCAGAATCAACTTTTAACCTTGATACAATTTTATCTATAGGAAGTTTCTCTATCGGTACATATTTAGATTTCCCAAATTCTCCAGATCTGAGCGTAAAGCAATCTATAAGTTATGATGGAATATCAACAGCTAGAACTTTAGCAGGTAAAGATTTAACAAATATAAGACATACTGGTTCTCCTAATTGGGGCAACCTTCCACCATTTACAAACTCGCAGGCAGATTCCTATGAGTATAAAGGAACTCAATTTACTGGAAGAAAATCTTGGGAGATGAAATTTAGCTATATAGATAAAACAGATATGTTTAATGCGGTGATGTCTGGAAATTCTGCTGGCACTAGCTGGAGGTTGCTTAATATAGATGGGATAAATCTTAGTGTTGGAATGAAAAAAGAAGAATCTATTGTAGGAACATACCTAACAAGAACTTTAGGTGGAAGCTTAAAACACATATTCCAACCAGATAATACTAAGAATGAATTTTATTTAGTTAAACTAGACCAAAATTCTACAAGCATAACTCAAGTTGCTCATGGAGTATTTGATATATCTTTAAAGTTTACTCAGGTTTGGTAGACTCGTATAGCTCTAAACTGTCTTTTAACTGCCTATATCTCCGCATTTCCGCAAGATAATCATCATACCTAAGCACTATGTAGGTTTCGCCCCTATCCTCTCTAATTAGCTGGCTATCTATAGCATCATCTTTTGGGAATATATAGCTTGGAAGTCGCTTTCTGATCTTGCATTGAACGTGCATCTCATCATTATATTTTTTATCACCTAGAACCATATCAACTTCTTGGTGCAATCCCATTGACCTACCATCTGAACCCCACGCTCTTTTGCTTGGGATTTCATATAGCTCTGCTTTCTTGCAGCAGTCTCTTTCAAACTTATTTCCTTTTACTTTACTTGGGTGACTCATTTATTCTCCTATTTATTAACAACTGGATTACAATTACAGACTTTATATACTTTATTGTGACAAGTTTCGCAAGAATCGGATTGTTCTTCTTTCAGCATCTCTATCCTTTCCTCTAGGGCATCTATGTTATCAAATCCTTGTAGCTGAATAACCATGTCTGTCATTGAGGATAAGCACCACACACAGAAAGAAACTGGACATATTCCAAAATTGCCAATTATGTCTCCGTTGTCTTGCTCTATTTCAGAATCACATATATTGCAATTCATTACTTGCCCCATTTTCCTTTCCTTAAAGTCATCAACATATTTGCATAATTCATCACATCTATACAAGTATCTTCTATTGATTCATTAACAGCAGAAGCATCCACTTTGTCTTTTTTATATAGGTTCATTAATCTACTAAGTTTATCGTGCATCCTAATAACAATACCAAGCTGGGCTAGTCTGTTGTTGTGCGAGTATTCGGATGAGGAAGGAGTTAGATCAAGTCCCAGCCTGATATTAGAGTCTCCGTAATCGTGCTGTTTACGACACCATAAACTATAAGCTTTATCAAAATTATCCAATAATTCATTTGTACATTCAGGATATTGTTTTTCCATTTGTTCTCTCATTATTAACCTCTCTTATTTTACTTGCTTGTATTCTAATATACTCTTTTGGACATAGATAAGCACATTTAGACTTACTATCTCCATTCCCTACAAATTCTCTTATTGGCAAGCCCTTAACAGCCTTCCAAATATTGTCTGGTTTGATCCAAACCTCACACTCCCCATCATAAAACACCCACCAATCTGCGGTGGTGGTAGATAATGCTGATTGTTTTCCACCAAAGGAGACTTCAATAACATAATTCCCAGTATAAAGAGATTTTTTATCTTGCTTAACTTCCACAGTCTGATTAATCTCTGGAATTATAATGTCATACTCTTTAAAATAACCTTCCATTATTTTAGCCTTTGGATATTTCCTTCTAATTCCCTTTAATATATATTCTTCAGCAATTTTGCCGACCTCTAAATCCTCTTTAAAAGAATCTCTAGGGTCTGTCATTTATTAAACACTTCCTTGAATTTCTTTTTATTGCCATACTCTCTAATCGCACAGGGTTCACATATAATAAGATCTTCTGATGGAGTTTTTGGTAAAATTTCAAATGTTCTAAAAACAAATCTTTTGGCGGCAATTTTATAATCCTTGCACATCTGACAAGTAATTTCACTTCGGGGTAATTGTTTGATTATTCCATACATAAAAAAGTGGCTACCCCAAGTTAAAATATTAACTATTGAAGGAAAGAAAGGAATGGAAAAACCTTCAAGGGTAGCCATATTAATATAGCTAAATCTCCAATACTTTGTTAGTTATTTTATCTATTTCCTTAATAGTTTTAGCTGCGATTGGGTTTTCAGCTAAAATTTTTAAGCCCTCCCTCGCTACCTGTAGGGCTTCATATAGAACACACATCTGCTCTTTTAATCTATCGACTTCATTCATTTTTTATACTTTGCCTCCATGCGTTTAAAGGCTTCCGCCATTTTCTGCCTTCTTTTTATTTCCCCCTCGTTTTTTTCTTCTTCTGCTATCATAGTGGGATTTGCACGAGAAATCCAATTATAACAAAACTTCTTCAAATCTTTCTTGTGTGATTTATTTGACAAGAGCCACGCCTTTGCCTTTTCAAGTTCGTTCTCAATATTAATACCAGGGAAAGCCTTACGCATATCAGAAAGCCAAGCTCCCTCAAGTGCAATCTGATCAAAAAAGTTATTCACTCTTAAGTCGTAAGGCAAGATTTTATCCTTTCTTTTAGTCCCCTGGTATTTGGTGTACCTTTCAAATAGCCACGCAAACACCTTATCACCATCGGCATAATACTGCTTCCCGTCTTTTTCTATGGCTATTTTTATCTTCATTAGAAGGGCATATCTCCATCAGCTTTAGCAGGCTCTGATTTAGCTTGCTTTACATTTGGAGCGTTGGGATCAAATTTCGCCCAACCACCATCTGGCAACCAATTTCCATCAGCATCTTTCCTTCTTGGAAATAAACTTCCGTCTTTTTTGGTTTTACCAAACTTAAGAACGTGGAATGTATCTTTATCATATAACTCATAATAATGATTTCCATCTACCTCTCTGTGTCTAAAACCAATATTTTCGCTGCCATTAGCTTTATTAACGCAATTACCAAAAACACTATCAAAAGATGCCAACTGCTCAAATACTTCAGTTGAACTTCCTTCAGCTTCTACGGTAAATTTGCCCGTTTTATATGTTACTTTCATTTGTTTTCTCCTTGTTTATACTAAATTTTAGTGGAAATTCTTTCTTAAATCTTGGCGTGGGTGGATCGCCTTTAGCATTTTCATTATTCCATACCCACAAATCATAGGCGTTCTTGACCAAATTATAATCAATATTATAATACTTTAGCGTATATGTAGGCTTTTTAATCCAAGTATCTTTTAAATGCAAGGTCGCAACCTTTGTTATTTTATACTTGGGAAATAATTTATTCCATATCATCGCATAAGCAGATAGCTGAATCTGATGCACTTTATAAGGGTTTCCAGTTTTATAATCAACTAAGGTAACCTCAGACTTCTCAGTTTTTGGATTAGTGATCATACCTACAAAATCAGCAGTACCACAAAATGGCACGTCTTTATGATGTAATTGTATCTCAGATGCAAACGTTATAGGCTTATAATCCTCCCAAAACCTCTCAAATCCCATTAATCTCTTGCTTATTTCACTGGTTCGTATCATAGGGCAATATCCTTAGTTTTGTTTCATATTTTATATGATATAATCTTCTAAAAAAATCAACAGGTCTTTTATCCCTGTGCATTACAAATCCCGCTCCCTCATGATCTATAACTTTATCTGCGTATTCTACGGCAAATTGCCTTGTTCTTTCTGTGAAAGGCTGATGTATGGAGTTTAGCCTGTTTTTTTCTTTAACGAAGTTTCTATAGTTTGTATATATTTTTTCTTTTCTATTCTTCATCGGAATCCAACCCAAAATTATAATGCCTACCATTGTAAGTAAACCCTTGCTTTAGATCTACTTTTTCTCCTTGTACCATCATATCTATATATGCGTGAACAATCGTTCCTGCTAAAGCCTTTTCATCTCTTATCTTGATAGCATTAAATCCATTTGTCATCAACCAATTATCAAAGTTATCGCCTTTAGTTACAATAGAATCAAAACTCGTAACAGAAATATAATACTTGCCTTTAGATTCGTACCACCGACCATTAGATAGATCGTGCCTTTTCAAATCCAAGCTGTCATTATAATTCTGAACAATAGTATTAATGTTCTCGGCTTTTTTCGTATTCTTCTTGGGTGTCATAAAAATCTCCTAGTTTACAGCGACATAATTTCGCTATTGTTTTAAGGGTTTCTTTTTGTGGCTTCCTACGACCAGTACAATAAAAAGTGAGAGTAATCCTATGTAAGCCTAAAACCTCAGATATATAGTTAGACTTCAATCCAGATTGCTTTATTTTGTCTTTTAGTTTTTTATAATTAAAATGATTTAGTTTCATGGTAGTAAATATATAATAAAAAGTTTACATAATGCAAACAAAAAATATAACAAAGCAGGAATCCAGACGAGAAATATAATGAAATCAAGGTGGATCTGTAATGTTTTCATGCTTTTTTGCCTTTTTATATTCTTTCATAGCTTTTTCCATGCTTTCTAAGAGTTTTCCCCATCGAAAAATACTATAATCTCCAGAACAGCCATCGCATACAATAAAATAAATCACTTTGTCGTTTTTATCAACAACAAGCCCATGCTCCCCATTAGTTATAGGTTGGTTCTGATCATCGCAACCCCAATACCACCAACTATACTCGTTAAATTCTTCTTCTGTTATAATTTTGAAAATACTACCCTCCATATAATAATTTTAAAGGTTTAATTATGTCAATTTCTATTCTTATATATAAAAAAATACTAAATGCTAACATGATAAATAGTGATATATATATAATGTTTGTCAATATTTTTTCTGTTATTATTTTGAATTTAATATCCTCTTTTTTTATTGCTCATCGTTTTATACGTATCAATTTAAAAAATCTTACAAAATAGTTTTTTATTTCATAAATGTTTCATATTTTATAATCCCTTATGGTTTGGATTATGTACTTTTTGCATAAGGGCAGGTGCAAATTTCACTAGGCAAACACAAAGTCCTTAGAATCACTCCCTGAATTAAAGTGGCTACAAAAAGGGATTCGGTAAAGCCACAATCTAAGACGAACAGAAAACTAGATCCGATACCATTCTTACATGGGAAAATGGAATTTCTGCGAAAATTATAGTAAGATTTATAATTTTTAGGCATATCCGACTAGCGATAACTCAAGGGAATAGAAAGCCTAGAATCCACTCCGATTTTATAATCAGGGGATAGGATTCCTCTAGGCAAAACTCTTAGCTTAAATCTAAGGGAATAGAAATAAAAGGGAAATATATAAAGAAAGAGAGTATTTATTTTTGACTCTTTTTGATCTGTTTTATAATATCTTGATGTGGTCTAATTAAATATACTCTCTCACACACACCACATTTATACACCTTTTTATTGTTTTGATTCAAGTATTGGAATAATATATTGCTTTTGCAACAATTCATTAATCCTCCTCCTTTTTATAATTAGGATTATCTACAAGATCTAAATGGTTTAATATCATACATTCGTAGGTATCATAATAGTAATTAAATAGCTCTTGCCCTTCATCAGTATATTTAGTTCCATCTCCATCATTGTTTGGAATAATATATATGTTAGGCAAATCTCCATTTTGTCCATCTTCTTTAATTCTATCGTGTGCTAACTCGCATAATAAAGCAATTCTTGTATCATTACTTATTGTATTCATCACTCCCCCTCTACCATTATTTCAATTTCAAATAACCTTGAAACTTCATTATTATTATCATACCTACTATCATCAAGATGATCTGTCATAGCTTCATTGCAAGCATAGACATCTCCGACATCTGTAATTTTACCTAATTCCATATCCTCTCCAATCCTGATAATAACATTAGGATTATCGTGATTATATTCATTAGATATTTTATTTAACTTTGATATTAACTCTTTTAATCTCATTTACTTATCCTCCTAATCTATTTCAGATATTGTTATTAATACATTGCGATTCAATGTTTCACATATACGATTCTTTAATTCATTAGCTATTTCTTCCCAATCATATACATAATCATTTCCATCTATATCATCGTGTTCACTTGCATTATACCCATATATAGGCAATTTTATATCACTCATCACTTCTCCTCAGGTTTATTTTGTTCATTTATTTCACATTCATTTAAAGCTATAATTTCACTATCATAAAATTCTTCTGTTGATTGGTCAATTTCTCCATCGCTCCAATATGCTACATTGTAAATATAACAAGCATTTTCTCCACTTGGATAATCTATATATCTCAAAACTTTCCACCCATCAACATTTTTATTTTTACTTCCCCTAATAAATTTAGATTCCATCACTTCTCCTTTTTTATTTTATTAAAACTATAACCCATTTTATAATTTGATACCAAATCCAAACTGAAATTATAATTATACTGATCCAAACCAATCCTCGCATTATAACTCCCTTTCTTTCTGTTCCTCGTATTCTGTGTATAAGTCATCTAAACACATTTTACAAGTTGGCTCATTTTCTACAATTTCAATAAATATTTCTGTATATCTATCACAATAAAAACAATTTTCTTTCATTTCATACTCCTTATAATTTTTTGTATCTCATCTTCTAATCTTTCTCTATTCCTTAGTGATTCATCAATCATTATTTTAGCAAGTTTAAGTCCACCGACACCTGTTGTTAAATGTCTGTTTAGATCTAAATCTGGCAATTTTTCAAATAGTTCATACGTTTTAATGTCAAACTGCCTATCATCTAAAAACATTTTGGTAGCTTTTTCGGAATCAGATATATAACTCGGTATTGCTCTTTCTATTTGCTCTTTTAACCTTTTCATATATATATGTTTTTGATTTGTGAAAATTGGAGATAAAACCCACTCCGAATTATACCCATACCACCCAGAACTATCATCATATTTTCTGGCAAAAACTATACCCCTGTGCTGCCTTGGATAATGTTCGCGATTTTCAAAAACACGATTTGCAAAATGTGATACATATTGACCTATTTTCATTGCTTATTCTCCTTTTTTAAATCTTCAATTTGTTTTTTTAATGATTCAATTTCTAGTTCTTTATTATCTAGAGTTTCCTTTACATGCAAATATAAATTCCTTACCCAAAGTTCTTTTAACTGGTCTAAATAATTCATAAAACTTGGAATTCCTAACCATTCCTTAGTAAAATAAATCATATTTTCTTTAGTTTCTTCTAATTCCATCTTAGGCATTGTTTATTCTCCTTGTTCTATTTTCTTAATTATACTTTTAATATTATTATCTGGTAAGGCATTTTTTAAGAAACTTACCATCTTATCAACATCGTGTATTATTAATAAAGTAAGATTAGCAATAGCAAATATTTCAGTTCGTATATATCCAACTCCTACACGATGATAAAATTTTTCTTCAAAAACACCTTTCATATTATTTTCTATTATAATATTACTATACTTATCAATTTTAAATAATTGATGAAATTTAAATGCTTCCATTGGTGTTATTTTGATTTTCATTGTTTGTTATTCCCTTTTTTATAGTTTTGATTAGAATCCAAGTTAAATTTATAATCAGATCAGAATCCAAGTAAAAAATATAATCCAAGCCTTGAAACGCAACCCCAAAATATAACCAGAATCGTGACCATAATTATAATGTCCATTATATCTTTCATTTAGATTCCTTTATTTTAAATTTTTTAATTCAAAATTAAAATCATCTATTAGAATATTATATCCATTAGTATTAGATGTAAAACCAACTATTTTATTTTTATGATTATTATCTAATAAATATTTTATAACCATTTCTAAAATTGAATTATATTTATAATTATATGGAATTGTTTTTCTTTGGTTTAGCCTGCTATCATATAATGAAATTCTAGTTCCATTTGTATTTGTAGCTGGTTTTAAAGTAACTCTTATTGTTTTAAAATGATTTGTTTTAAATGTCTTATCATTAAATTTAAAAGTATGTGTGTATATATTTTTATTCATTTATTACTCCTTTATTTTTTTTATTTGCTTAAGACTTTGCACAGCTTCCCAGCATTCAAAGTTTCGCCTATTATTAAAGGCTCATCAGTTAAGCTCTATTTTATTAACCCCAAATCCATTTTAGCATTTAAAACTTTTATATTATGCTTATGATTTACCATGCTTGTACGAATCACAACTTTTTTAATTTTTGGATTATATTCATGCGTTGTTATTTTTTCATATAGTTTCATTTGCTACTCCTTTATTTGCTTTAATTAATTTTATCGCTTGTTTTAATGTATCAATTCTACCCTCACATCTCTTGATTTGAGGTATCCAAGTTTCTTCGGATTGGTCATAAAATTTAGGGCAACTCTTAAACCATTGTAAAGCACTCTCAGCATTTTCTAAATGATTAGTAAACATCTTTTCTAAATCATTATCCCAAAGTACTCTTTCCATTTTATTTAAAGTTACTTCATTCATTTTGCTACTCCTTTTAGTTATTATCCAGACCCACCTAAGTGGGTTTCGCTAGAATCTCACTAGCTCATCAGTGGACTAATATTCAATATCTATAAATTCAGATGTAAAGTAGTGCATACTTGAAGAATCATAGCCATGCTCATCTGTTAAATAGCTCTCTAAATCATTATCATGATTTTCTTCTAAGCAGTCTAAATTTATATTCATAGCATGAATAATTTTTATTTTTGCGTTGTTTGGCTCTACTATTATAATCTTACTTGCCAACTCTAAATCGATCGATTTGTTTTCCTCCTTTTTATAAATTTCCTCTATATAACAACAGCAAGTGTCGTATGGATTGCCTTGACAATCTTCGCCCCATTGTCCGGAAGCTTCTCCATCTTTAATCATGCCTAGAGATGTAATATGTTTTAATGCTTCTTCTTTTGACGTAAAATCACTTGAATCTTTTTCTTCAAAAACTCCATTTTTTTGCGTATAGTCAAAATAAACCCTGTATTTTTTTTTAAGATTTTTCATTTTTATATTCTCCTTTTTATTAATTTTTAATGTAATTTAAACAATCTCTTTTAGTGCTAAACTCTCCAATTAAGGAAGAACCCCAGAAAACCCTCCACTTATAATATCCATGCCCACCATTATCCACTTCAATTATCTTCCCATCATTTTCATAAACTGAATAACTTATATCAGCTATATAATTATTGAATCCTTTTAATTCAAATTCATTTTTACAATCTTCTACACCCCAAATATCTTCCATTGTTTTATCATTATTTGTAAATATTATTTTCATTTTATATTCTCCCAATTAAAGTTATTAATAATATCATAGCTATTAAAAGACTACCCATTGATATTAACATGGCTATTTTGATTACTATCGGTGTATTGTTATTCATTTTATTTATTCCTTATTTTATTATTAATTTCCTAGACCTTATCGGTTTCTGCACTCCCCTTATTAGGAAGTGCTTCGTCAGTAGGATTTTTTATTTATCGTGATAAATTGATATGTCTGTTTTACCAACCTCTATACCAGTAACGTCAAAATCATCAAAGAAACGATTAGCTCTCTTTATTTGATTGCTTTCAATATCGTTAGTATGGATTGCAAGACGATTCAAGCCAAATGTTCCACTCGAAACTATCCCCACACTTGAAAGAGAACGTTTGTATTTTCTTTTGTTATAGTCATTAACTTTTACATTGGCTACATCTCCATCTTCGATAATATCAACCTTAGCACCATTATCCAATAAAATTGTGATAGTCTGGATATTGTTTTCATCTGTTTTATTTCTTGTTATTTTCATTTGTCACTCCTTTTTATTTAATTATTAATTACATTGTAAATTTAAGGACATTTTATCCTAGAAGTCAAGTCTTTTCGTAAAATAATTTGTTTACACTTAATATTAATATCTATATGAATATGATTAAAACTTGTTGAAATGTTTCACGTGAAACAATTAATAATGTTGGTGGTTTGTCGGCTCAGATACCCCACCCCCAAATCAAAAGAAAGCCCAGGGTTTTAAAGTCTGCCAATGTGTCCGAAATTAGCTCTAAATCAGCCCATATTTAAAGCATTACTTTAAGTTAATAGAGGAGAAACCCCCTTTAAAAAAATTAACATATTGTTGATTATCAGAAGTAGATTACCCCCCTATGACGTATGGATAAAATTTTCCCTAAACAGATACTCTCCCACAAAAAATAGGATTTAAAAGGTCAAATCTGCGCTATAAAAAAAAATTTGAAAATAAGGTCAAAGATTGTATATATTATATTATGGCAAACATCGCTAAAATAAAAGAGAGACAGCGTGCAGCAGAGATGATGGCATTTGATCCTGATATTTCGGTATCAGTTATAGCTAAAAAGCTTGGAGTACACCAGAATACGGTAGTTGCTTGGCGTAGAGACCCAAACTTCGTAGATATGGTATATGAGCTTTATATGATTGAATTTGGAACGGATATACCTGCTGTTTTAAAGTCTATGATTAGGGAAGCTAAGGCGGGTAATGTCCAAGCGGCAAGATTAGTCCTGGAGCATAGTGGAAAACTTGTTAAGAATATAAACGTCACTATAGACAGTCCTTTTGAGAAGTATTTAAAGGCAGATAAGACTGAGGTAGAGTTTGTAGATGCTGAGGTGCAGGATATTGTTGAGGATATACCAGATATGCCAGATGTTGAGCTTCCAGAGCGTAAGGTTGAAGATCAAAAGAAGCGTGAAAAGAGTGAATATACGACTATTAAGCGTGAGAAGCATAAATTACGCAGGAAAGTTAATAGAAATAAGATGTACCACTGGAAAAAGCGAGCTAAAGCTGTTGGAATACCTAATTTGACTGGTGGAAGACCTACAAAGGCTACAAAAGAGCAGTGGATCAAGTCTATACAGCAAAAAGAGCGAGAATTGCGAGCAAAGAACAAATGATTGAGATTATGGGTTATTATTTTGCCGCATTATTGATATTTCAGCCTATTGAGGAGATTCATAACTGTAATAACCCTAATTTAATTGGTATAGTCCCAAATGTCGTATGCGATTGGGAAGAAAAAGATTTTTACCGTACAAAGTCAAATAAACTGGTCTTGCGGAAGAAAAGAAAGGCAGATAACTTCATAAAGGCGTACTACAGGAGAAAATATTGGAATGAATAAAGCGACATGGGTTAAAATACAGCAGTGGAGAGATTATTATAATAGTACCCCAAACGGTTGGGCAGTAGCGTACATGATAGGCGAAGAATATGAAACTAAAAAAAGGAAAAAGAATGAAAAATGCATTTAAATTACTAGAATCATTTAGACAGTGGTGGGGAACAGAGCCGCCAAAAGTAATTAAAAAGAAAAAAGGAAGGAAGAAGCGTGCCAAAACCAACAAACAAAGATAGAGATAATGCGATTAAGTGGCTAACGACTCAATTAAGTCAATTACAGAGAGTTTTTAGTGCTTACGTTGATTACAAGAAAGATACTGGTGATTTTCAGAAGCATTTGATTGATCTAAACGAACAAGCGAGGGAAAAAGCCAAAAATGATACAAACACTACTAGCGAGGTGGATAGCTAAGAAGGGCGGAGTTGCAGTTTTATTATTAGTCGGGGATTTGATTGTAAAAACAACCAAGTCTAAGAAGGATGATAAGTTGTGGAAAAAGATTAAGCCGATTATTAAGAAATATAAGTAACTTTTTTTAATTCCTCCTCTATAAAATACCATAGTATTAAATACTCCTGTAAACTTTTTTCTTGACATTGTCATTTATTCTTCGTAAATTATAATAGATGCTAAATGGTTTGGCATTGTTTTTTGACAAAAAAAGGAAAGGAAAAGTTATGGAAATCACTATGGAAAAATTCATAGAAAGAAGGGATAATTATGAATTTAAAAATATTGAAAATCTAAAAAGGTTAATCAATATTGCTAATACCAGAAAGTCTGATTATGATATTTGGATTGAATATGCAAGTCAAGACATGATTGAGATGCTAAAAGATTTTTCGAAGTCCTCAGAGTTTAATCATCGGCAAGATTGCAATAATGGATTTTGGGATTTTTATGAAGATGAGCAATCAATTTTAGATGAGGTCAAATCAAATGTCTTATACTGGCTATTAAATGACCCGAATATTGATGAGGATGACCCAAGCCAAGTCAAATGGCTAAAAAGAGAAATCAGAATCTTAAAGTATTATCTTAAGAAATGGGAATGCAAATAACGAAAAAAGGGGTATACTTTGGTATGCCCCTTTTTGTTTTCTTGCCTGTATGGTATGATTCTGGAAGCTTTTTTCTTACCGAGTAGATTCAACCCCACCAACACCCTGAATAATGACTTTATCGTCAATAGGTATGTCTTCTGGTATCAGTTGGCAGTAGCAGTTTTCCTTACAGACCGAAAAACCACTTGCTGGAAGTCCTAGAGCTTGCCAATTCTCCCAGGTATCAACTTCACCTACCCGAGATTCGCAATCTGCACATATTTTAGGAGATCCAACGCTTACCCATCTCATCATTACGTTATCCCCATAAATATTATCTTGTCCGACTCTAAAGCCCTGCATAATTCCTCCAACAATTCCTCGTCTAATAGAATTTCGAAACTCTCCGAAGATTCGTCCGCCAGTTCGGAGATCATCTGATAAAATTTGGATAATTGCGCTGTCTCCGACTCCAGACCCTCTAAGGACAGCAATCTCTCTTTCAATTCTTGAAGCAAGAACATCAATTCCATAAGCAAGTCCGAGGGCAACCCAGAGCAGCGTGTCTTCGTCTTGTTGTTCGATTTCTTCGGCATCTAAAAACTCCTCTAAATTTTCATATTCTTCTGGCATTATTTCTTCATCGCCTTATTCATTTTATCAATAATTTTAGATTTAATCACTTTTCCCTCCTTCTTATCAAATTCTGTTGCCAAAAATGGTCTAGCGGGTACTTGTCTTTTCTTACCAAGAAATTTGCCCTCAGTCGTGTAGCCCTCATGATGCTTTAATCCGTAAGACTCTCCTTCTACGCCCTTTTCTGTTGCTTTTATTGATTTTACTAACCTACCAGTATAGCGAAGTGGTGTTTTATCGCCTGTAGGGCTTGGATTGTGTCCTGTGAAGGATGATCTACCTGCTGCACGAGCTTCAATGGTCGCATTTGTTAGAGGCTTAAGCTTTCCATCGGTAATATTCTTTTTGGTTTTATTCGCCAAGCCTTCAGCTACAGATAGCCTAGAGTCATTTAATATCTTATCTACATTCTTGGCTAATTTAGAGAAACTAAAGTTTGAGGTGATTTTAACTGATAATGGTTTTGCCAAATTCTTCTCCGAGCTTTCGTGACTTCATTATTTTATTAACATTTTTAAGCAAAATCTTGTTTGCGATTGATTCTCCCCACGCTTTGGGGTCTGCTATAATTTCGGAAATATCTCCATCAATTTCAATATCTATTTTATGAAGTTCTTTGAGCTTGCTGACGTATTCTCTCAAAGATTGATTGTTGCTCGTTTTCTTGTTTGTTTGCTTTGACAATTTCTGTAGCCTCCTCTATAGATAAATCCTTATTATACTTTTGCATTAGCTGCGGTTGGGTTATTAGATTGTTTTGAAGCGAATGATTATCCATTAATATCTGATCTTGAACTGTTTTTGGATATTCTGGCTCAATAAAATCAAGTTTAAGCTCATTTGGAAGACTAATTCCATTATATCCAGCGATTGCACGCTCTACTTTATATAGTTCATGCTCATACATTCTCCAAAGCTCTATATCGTCTTGGTAATCTTCAAATCTCTCCAAATCTTTAATTTTAAGTGCAATACCTGAAGGAACTTCGCCTCCATCTTGAGCAAATTGCACATATAAGTGATTATTCTGTGCTACAAGGTCTACTTGGAACTTAACGCTCTCTATTACAGACTGAATATCCCCACCAGGAGATGCGATGCCGAAAGTTGCACCCTCTGGTAAGTCTAAAATCGAATCTGATCCCGTTCTTTTCATTCCTTTATCACTATATACGCCTGTAACAAAAGGCTGACCGAACATTTGGAATCTAAGACCAAGTTGAAGTTCTGTCATTGTAATATTAACCTGTTCATTACAATCTACAATATCACAAGCACCCTCGACGAAGAATGAATCTATTTGATTCTCCCTGTGGGTAAAAACAAAAGGAATAACTCCATATCCATGCTCGTATTCATCTATTATATTCCCGTTGGAATCATAATGAGCATAAATACTCTTATCCCAGTAAGCATATTCCAAGTTACGAGTATCGTAAACCTCACTTACATTATGAAGGATAGGATAAGTGATGGCTGTTGGGACAAAAGGGTTATCTTCCATGTGAACATCAAAATAATAGACGGGGCGATAATCAAAGTGAGGCATTTCAGAATCATCTCTATAAATCACTTGAGTGGCTACAGTTCCAACAAGTCTTGTCATTTTTTCGATATGTTTCATCTTTGCATCTTTCTTAACGGTCAATTCATCATATCTGGAGCTAACATTACGATTCGCTCCAACATTATAGATTCTTGACATCTTATTGATGAATCTTTTTGTGAAATTTGCACTATAAACTGGAATTTCCCTAAAAGCATCAGCATCAAAAAACCTCTGTATGTATTTTTGAGTCTCAGTCCCAGAGTAGTAATCAATAAGCTTGTATATTTCCCTTCGCCTAGCCTTTGATTGACCTAATTTATATTCCTTTATCGATTCTGCTATTATTTCTTCTACTGTAGTCATTATCTATTCCTCATGATTATTTTGTTTCGTTTTATTGGAAATTGATTTATAAAAAAATACCTAAGCATATCACATCCATGATCGTGTCTTCCATCTTTTAGTGGCTCAGGCTTCAAATCTTTGTTTTCAACAGCTTCTGGATAGCGATAGTTTTCCAAATCTTCAGCCAATCCCAAGCATTTATTATCCAAATGTAAATACCTATTGCCATTGGCGTTTTCAATAAATCCTCTAACGTGGCTAATTCCTGAAGCAATGTTCCTTGATACCTTATCTCTTATTGACCTTACATTAATTCCGTTTCTTCTAAAAATTTCTATATCTCCCAATCCTGACTGACCTTGAGCTTGCATACCTGCTGGATCTCCATAGTAAGTTCTAACATTGTAAGGTTTTGATTTAATTTTATTAATAAGCTCATCTGTCTTTATGTTTTTCTCGTGTACAATTTCGTCAATTACGTTTATATGCCATTCACCTTGTATTCTATGGACTTGAAACCAGCCCACTGCTGGCATCCTATATCCAAAATCAATAGAACAGAAAGTTGGGTAGTTTGGATTATATGGATAATGTCCAACATCGGTATTCCTATCAAAAGGATATACCTTACCCTCAAAGGAAGTAAATGCGCTACCAAATTCCTGGTCAAACATCTCCTTTGACATATTTCTTTTACGTTCTATTAAAAACGGGTCACTCTTACCTTCGGGAAACGCATATTGGTTCTCCCAAGAAGGCGCTTGATGAGATTCCCATAAAATATCGGACTTACCTAATAAAAACAAATCGTAAATCCAATTAAAACCTTGCGGGGTAGTAATAAAAATACATTTACTATCTTTTACATCAGCAAGTGTTGGTGATAGATACATTTCCCATATCTTCTTCTTAACCTTAGCAGCTTCATCAATAACAAGGAGATCAAGACCAGCTCCAACTAAAGAGTCTGGGTTATCTGCTGATTTCGCCTCTACGACACTACCCCACTTAAAGCGTATATATCGTTCTTTTTCAGAGGCTTTATCTATATCATTAGCCTTACCGATAACCATACGCTTCCAAACTTCTCTAAACATAATGTCTGCTTTATCGTAGGATAATCCAACAAGCCATATTCTTTTATTTGGCTGGGATGCGTAATAAGTTGCCTCCATCGCTGCTGCTGTAGATTTTCCAAACCTACGACCACAAACCATGACAAAAAACCTTGACTCTCCCTTCGTGGGAAAGTGTAATTTAATCTGACCATTATGGGGCTTATACTCCATAAAGTCAAACCATTTTTCCTTAAATTTTTTTAGATTATTATTAAAAGTTTGCATTTTTAATACAACCTAATATAAGTTACGAAGTAGGAAACATACAAGATATTGTGTGTTTGTAATAAAAAAAACTATATATGGAGGACATAACAATGTCTGATAATACCGAAACCAACGCCACAGTCAGTGAGGAAGTTTCAACAGGGACTGAGGTAAATTCGCCCGATACTGAAAGTCCACTTGCTTATGAAAATAAGAAGTACAGGCAAAGGGCGCAGGAAGCTGAAAAACGATTAACTGAACTTGAAAAGAAGCTTGCTAGTGCAGAAGAAGCAAAGTTGAAAGAAAAAGAAGATTTTAAAGCCTTATATGAAAAGGTGTCTTCCGAAAATGAAACGTTAAGTGCTACAGCGCAGAAGTGGAACAAGTATGAGGAAAATCGCAGAAATTCTCTTTTAGAGGCAGCCCCTGAAGGTGAGAGAGAAAGATTAGCAGGACTTGATCTTGATACTCTCGAATATGTAACTGGTAAAATTAACAACGAAAAACCCAATATGCCAGAAGTTGTTGGTAGGACTAGAAATGTTCAACCACAAAAACCTTATTCTAGCATGACCGAGGATGAGAGAAGGCTTAATTGGGCTGACATTGTTAAACAAGCAAAATTAAGATAAGTCTAAAGACTTAAGGAGAAAAAAATGAGTTTATCAAATCCCTTAGCCTCCAATATGCTAATAGGTGGTGTTGATAGTTCCTCTACAATGGGAGCTAACGCTGATACACTTGCCCTAGAGTTTGTTCCTGAAATATGGGCGCAGGCAATATTAGAGAGCTTTAATAAAAATACAGTAATGACACAATGCGGTACTGACCTTTCAGGAATCGCAAAAGCACAAGGTGGGGATAAAATAAGACTACCTCACGTTGGAGTACCAACAGTGAAACCTGTTACTCAAAACGCTGAAGTCTTAGAGCAAGACAATTCTGGTACAGACACAGGCGTAGATACTGAGCTTGTTATAGATCAGCATTACGCAGCACCATTATGGTTGCCAGATGCAGTTAAAGTTCAGTCAGCTTATGATATGTTTAGCGTATATGCAGGTCAATTAGGCTATGCTATTGCTAAAGCAGTAGATAATCACCTAATGTACACAGTGGTTGCAAAACTAACATCTGTTTTAGGTAGTGGCGATGGTGTAAATGCTAACGCAACAATGAATGTTGAGGTTGGGGAAGCACTAACTCCAGCACACCTAGCATCTTTGATGGGCATTATAGCAGGTGAGACTGGAAGCACAGATGGTTGGAAAATAGTTTTAAGTCCAAAAGCTTACGGTTCTCTAGCGAACACATCTAACTTTGGCAACTCGTGGACACAAGGTTTGGGTGGTATAGCTTCTGATAACAATATCTTAGGAAAAGGTGTTGTTGGAAGCTTGTTAGGTATGCCAGTAATTGCATCAAATAGTGTATTTATGGATGTTGGATCTGTAGCAGCATCAGCAGGTGCTGGAATCCATACTGCATGGGATGGCTTTGATACAGGCGCATCAACTGACGATGACTACTTGAGAGGCTTTGCAATACATGATAGCGCACTATACTGGGCTATTCAAGACTCTAATGTTAAGCAATCATATCAGCATACATATATGTCAGATTTAATATCTACTGACTCATTGTATGGCGCAGTCGCAAGAGCTGCTGATTCGGCTGGAAACAGAAGAATCATAGCACTAACTGATAGTAAAACTTAATAGTTAGTTAATAGTTGAAACAATAAGGGGGTGGGCAACTGCCCCCTTATTATAAACATTATAAATATATTGGAGAAATATGAGCGCACAAAAATTATTTACACCATTGGCTGCCAAGGAGGCTGCTGGAGATGAAACTGCAAATGCAAGCAATATAAGTAGTGCTACTTATGTATTGGTTCAAAATCCTGCCAATGCAGGCACAGACTATTTAGTTACATTGGAGATTGGGGCTACAGGTAATGTTAAAGGAACTTTTACAATAATGGGACAAGAATCCGTAATTATTAAAAAAGCACCAACAGACGAGATTTGGGCTGCGAATACTGCTGTTGATTTTACCAAGGTTATGGTCGCAGAGGGATAGAAATGAGAAAATTTAAGTATAATGGAATAAGAGTTAAGGACAGGGGTGAAGTTCGTGGATTCTCTGATGAGAAATTAACTCCTGAGAAATTGCAAAGGTTGAAAGACAAGGGGTGGGAAGAAATAATAGAAAAATCCAAACCCAAACCCAAACCTAAGCCTAAGCCTAAAGCTAAGAAGAAGGCTAAGAAGAAAAAATGAGAGACCTAGGAAATTTAAAAGAATCGTTAAAGAAGCACGAAGGCTACGAACCTCGTGTATATAAATGCCCTAATGGATTTGATACCATAGGCTATGGATTTGCAATTAAAGATTTATTTATGGATGAAGAAATTGCAGACTTGATCCTCGACAAGAAAATACGAGGTATATTAGCCAGAATACAAGGAGATGAGGATTGGGACTCTTGGTTTTTTGATAAACAAGAGCCAGTTCAAGACGTTTTAGTCAATATGATTTTCCAAATAGGCTTTTCTGGCGTTAAAAAATTTAAGAAAACTATAAAATACATTAAAGAAGATAACTTTTTAATGGCTGCGGAGGAGATGCTCGATAGTAAATGGGCGAGGTCAGATAGTCCTAATAGGGCTAAAGAATTAAGCGAAATTATAAAGTCGCAATAACGCAAAGCCAGGAGGTCAATGATAGACCCAAAGAAGTTAGTTTGTCCTAACTGTTACCATATAGGCATGTCTAAGCAAGGAAAGTGTGCTACAACAGACAAGCAAAGGTATGGTTGCATAAAATGTCGCTCAAAGACAGTATTTCCTATTTGGGATGCTGATCACGATGTCATACGAGAGAATGTAAGATTATCTAAGCAGAAACAAAAAGCACAGGACAACAACAGAATACAAAACAAAGCGTTTCGTGAACACGCTAGAATTGAGAACGCAGTAGAGGAGTATTCTAAGGAATTAGTAAAGCTTTTTGACAAAAACAAATTAAACACAACAACTAGAAAGTTTAAGTCTAATAAAAATGCAGTAGGAGTATTGCAATTATCAGATGTCCACTTCAATGAGTTGGTGGAATTAGAAAACAACAGATATGATTTCAAAGTTGCTTCAACACGAATAAGATATTTTGTAAATAAGGCTAGAACCTATTTTAAGACAGCAGGCGTGAGTAATATGGTAGTGGCATTGACAGGTGACCTTATGAATAGTGATAGAAGGCTAGATGAACTTTTAAATCAAGCTACGAATAGAGCTAAAGCCACATTTCTTGGGGTGGACATATTGCAACAAGCTATTATAGACCTATCTGATGATTTTAATGTAACTGTCGCATCGGTTGTAGGTAATGAAGGTAGAGCGAACAAGGAAATGGGCTGGAGTGATGTTGTAGCGACAGATAATTATGATTATACAATTTTTCAATGTTTAAGGTATTTATTTAGGAAAAATAGTGTTAAATTCATACATGGAGATCCATCAGAATTAGTGCTAAATGTCGCAGGTCAAAATTTATTAATGCTGCATGGGCATGGTTCACTAAGAGGAAAATTAGATACCTCAGTAAACCAAATCGCAGGCAGATATTCGCTGAAAGGCATAAAAATTGACTATGTGATATTTGGTCACGTTCACTCAGCTAGAGTGGGCGATAATTTTGGTAGGTCATCTTCGATGGTAGGGGCAAATGATTATAGTGAGAAAGCCCTCAACTTAAATGGCAGAGCAAGTCAGAATTGCTACATATTTTACAAGAATGGTAATAGGGATGGAATAAAGGTTGATCTTCAACACGCAGATGGTGAGGGTTACGACATTAACGAGTCACTGGAGGCTTATAATGCAAAATCAACAGAAAAAAGAAAGAAAAAGAAAACAATCTTCGAGGTTGTTGTATAAGTGGACTTCAAGTCACACACCAATGGTGAGGTTTTATGAAAATGATAGATAAGAAAATATCTATTGGAACTATTTTTACCATATTGACTGTTTTGATTACTTGCATATACACGCAAGGCGCTATGGTAAATAAAATAGACTCTATTGCTTCAGACAATGAAGATAAATCAAAGAGTATTCAAACCAATAGAAATAAGATTCAAAGTTTGGAAGTAGGTCAAGAAAGGATAGAAACAAAGATTGATGAAGTTATGAAACGATTTGACCGACTAGAGACATTAATTATGGAGATGTAGTTGGATTTTCTTTCAATACTACAAGAGTTTGGTCTCCCAGTCTTAGGGGTTCTTGGTTTAGCCTGGTATGTCAATAGACAAAATCAGTTTATACAAAACGAGCTACAAACAGAGCTAAGAGAAAGTTTCACAAGATTGGAAGGCATAGTAATCAAACTGATAGACCAGAGTAAGGTTAATCAGCTTGAACAAAGAGATATAAAGGCGAGTTATAGAGCAATAGTTGAGATACTCGCATCTATGAGTGGAAATGGACTTAAAGAGAAGTTCATGAACAAACGACATAAAGATTATTAAAAGGAGATAACATATGCTAGATTCAGTATTAGGAATGTTAGGTGAAAATTCAGGTTTAATAGTAGGCGGTGGCGGATCAGCTATCGTATTATGGGTATTAAAGAAGATACCCAATGAGCATATCTGCTCAGTTGTTGAAACTGCCTTTGAGAGTATTGGCAGGGTAATGACATTAGGTTTAAATAAATGGAGTATCACTAAAAAGGTTTGGAATAAGACAATAGAGCCATGGTTTATAGACTTAGTAGACAATATTTTCGGCTCTGTAATTAGGGGTTTTATAAAGGGGCTTAGAAGTGATAATAAGGTGGCTGGCAAATAAACTTTTCCCTATATGGCAAGTAGATGAGGGGATGATAAACATTCATAAGCGATTAACTAAGCTTGAGAATGAAGCTCATTCCCCTCTCTTTGAAAAAAGCCAGCTAAATAAGATACATAAAAGATTAGAAGATTTAGAGACAAAGACATTTGTCGATCAGTTCAAAGGTATGAAAAATTATGAAGGCACAGATTAATGGCTAAGGCTTTATCATTAGAAGATAAATTAGCTTCAGATAAAAAGCCAGTTAAGGTTGGAGAAGATTCTACTGGGCTTCTCCTTGCGGACAATGATGTGTTTGTGGAAAAAGCACCAACAAAAGATTATCATGTTGCAACCAAGAAGTATATAGATGACCAAATAAGTCAAAATGCAAATATGAATTTTTACATTAAGAGTGCGTTTTATCATGGTGGAACTAATTTGGAATATATACCATTAGCAGGTGGTTCAATTACTGAGGTAACAGCATTACAAGATAGTTCTGTAGATGACTCCTTCTTTGTTATTCCATTTGATTTAAAGATAACTAAAATATATGCAAATATATCAAAGCCATCATCAGGCTCTAATAATGCAGGAAATACAAATCTGAGGCTGTTAAAAGGTGGAACTAATCTTTCAGCTTCTGTTACTGTTAATTTAAGTAGTGTTGGATATGACACCACAGATATACAAGATGTATATACTTGGGATTTTAGTGGAGAAACAAATACTTATAGTGCAGGAGAGGTTATGCAAATATCAATAGATCCGACAAGTAACATTTACTGGGTATCATTAACAATAGTGGGAGAATATACTTAATGAGTTTAACTGGGAAAACATTAGCGAATACATATAAAGATTTATTAAAAGTAGATAATTCCAACAATGGTGTAGATTCTACTGGCAGGAGAATAACAGATGGACAGGGGAATAATTCTTGTGTTCAAATATCAGATGATACCCTTAAAATTACACCACAAAACGACAATACAACAACCACACTTGTGGTGACGAATAGTTCTAATAGTGCCTTGCTAACTGTAGATAGTACAAATAGTACAGTTAATGCTTTGGGTAATAAAGTAAATACTCAGTATGCTACTTTTTCTATAGGAAATACCGAAGCAAGTACACTTGCAGATGATACACATCAAGCAATCCCTTTTGCATCAGCATCTTTTGGTACTAAAAATTATCCACCTGCATTTGGAACTGGTACAGATCCTGCTACCACATTCACTACATCAGATGGAAATGCAACGAGAGCAAGTGATTTAGTGCCTTGTTTGTGGTATGTAATGGATGATATAAGCATAGATTCTGTAATAAGCATAGAAGGGGCAGACAACGCAACTGGAGATACGACTCGGATGCACTTGTTTAGCTATGATTTTACAAGTGGATCAACATCTGCCCTATCGAATGGAACATTGTTGGCACACAATAACGATGTAACTAACGCAGGTAGTGAACAAGCATATACTGGTTCTTGGACAGTAGATAGTGCAGCAGTATCATCAGGGAAGGTAATTTTAGCATTTTTTAGATCAGATAGTATCAATTCTGATTATTCATTACAATTAACAGTAAAATAT
>VTLG01011115.1_pt1 | contig 36531 bp, 54 predicted proteins | sample 4694571 | NCBI WGS metagenome assembly VTLG01 (sample SAMN12604809, study PRJNA352737) | marine metagenome | biome: ENVO:00000447; feature: ENVO:00000209|ENVO:00000569|ENVO:01000036; material: ENVO:00002151; isolation source: viral sequences binned using virsorter ...
TATTCTGCTTTGCGTTTTTCTTTATAAGCATTAGCAGAAACATATTCTTCATATTCCTTTGTCCACTTATCTTGATCGGATTGTGATGGGATGCCATTAGGAAACTCTGTTATAACTCCATCTCTAGTACCCATACCTTCTTGATGGTTAAATTTCCAACCTATTACTGCCGAAATGTCGGTCATACTGCTATCTCCCAAATAGTGATACTGCTTTTTGTTGTTGCTCCGTGATCTAAGTCACCATTATGACTTCCGTTCATCATCATAGTGCCAGTACCGTTAGCTCCAGCCCTCACCTTAAATGTGGTACTACTGGTAGTTCCAGCAGTCATATAGTGGTCAAAATTGATACTCCCTGAAGCATTACCGTTAGCTGCTGACTGATGCCACGCATCAACGGCTAAAGCGTTTGCGGTTGAATCTTGGAACAAAGCCACTGTAATTACTCGACCAGAATCACTGTTGCAATTATACAGATGTACTTTAATTAATAACTTGTTGCTAGAATTAGTAGGTGTAATTGCCAGCGTGAGAAATTCATTTCCCTCCGTATTCTGTGGGATTGTCCCGTCCATTGGTGTTTGAGTAGTCCCTGATGCAAAAGCCGATGACTGTGTATTAACAACTTGCACAATTTTCCCTACCCCTGTAACGCCACTTGCCATAGCACCTGTCAGCTTACTAGCCGACATATCAACCATATGCGAATCGCCTACTGAACTTGCAGGAACCGCTACTGTCTCTGTAGTCTTACCATAATACAGGCAGTACATCTCAGTACCCCCTGCTAAAGAAGCAGTAGTTAAGGTCGTACCACTCGCTGTATAATCCGCAGGATTTTGTTTTACATTATTAATGTAGAGTAGAAGATCGTCACTATTGGTGACGGTCTGAGATAACGTATGACTTGTTCCCGTTGGAGAACTGAAAGTCTGTCTCGTTAAGGTAGCGTATTTTGCTCCGGGTTTATTCCCAATAAATCCAGCCATTAGGTTTGCTCCATGATTGAAAGTGCAACGTCAAAAGAATTAGCAGTATCGCTTTGTACTTTTAAAACGTCTGATGTTTCCATTACAATTTTACCAGCGAGGATGTCTAATGCCGAACCAGAAGGAACAGGTAAGTCTTTCCCGATGTATATATTATCTCCGTCAGCATTTTCTATCTTTGCATCAATTGTAATAGAACTAGCAGTCGTATTAGCAATCGTGCATCCGATAACTACAGTTGTAGTTGATGAAGGTACTGTATATATAGTTAAATCAGTATTAGCCCCAGTGCTTCCTCCAGTTTCAGTTTTAAGTTTAAAAGTGTTAGCCATAATATTTCCTTAGTTAAATTATCCTAGTGCAATAATATCTCCGATTGAGGCTTCACCTTGTGGGCCTTGTGCGCCTGTAGCTCCTGTAGCCCCAGTTGCACCTGTCGCTCCTGTAGCACCTTGTGGGCCAGTAGCCCCTGTAGCACCAGTAGCACCAAGATTACCTGTACGACTAAATGAGATATAAAGTACATCAGACGCAGATAATGACCCACCGCTAGAAGATGTAGTAACAGGAATTTGCAACCAGCCTGTATTATCAGTAATTGCACCTGTAACATTAAAAGCTAAGAATGTAGCAGGCGCACCTGACTTTCTTACAAAAACATACCCTTCATGGGTAGAATTAGTACCATCATCTATAGATGCAATTAAATCAGATATATCAGGATTACCAGTATCAGCACTTGTAGCATCTATAGCAATAGCTGTAATTGATCCTAGTGTACCATGATTAAATCTAACATCCCCAGTTCCGGGGTCTGCCATTGTAGTAGAGTTATCAAAAGTATATTTCCAAGCTAATGCTCCTGCGGAAGCCTCTGCATTAGTAGCAGATGTGGCAGCATTAGTAGCTTGTGTACTGGCTGTACTCGCAGAACTGGTAGCACTCGTAGCTGAACTCGCTGCGCTAGTAGCTGAACTAGCGGAATTAGTGGCTGATGTAGCAGCATTAGTCGCTGACGTAGAAGCATTACTAGCCTGTGTACTAGCCGTACTTGCAGAAGTTGAAGCATTAGTAGCAGAGGTACTTGCATTACTCGCTTGTGTTGATGCGGTACTAGCGGAACCTGCTGAAGCAGTTGCAGAAGTAGCGCTTGCCGTAGCAGAGGTAGCTGCTGCTGTAGCCGAAGTAGCTGCTGCTGTGGCACTTGTAGCTGCGTTTGTGGCAGAAGTGGTAGCAGAAGCAGCATCTACAATTAAAGTCCATTTAGAGGCATCTGTGTTGCTTGAGATCGGTTGTGCGCCTGATGAGGTATGAGCCGTAATACAGATATAGATGTTATTATTAGAAGTATCTTTAATTATATCTCTAACTACATAAGCTGTAGATGCAGCCCAATTACCCTTGAGTACACCGATTTCTTGCGTGGCTTCTAAACCCCCTGCGCTATTAAATGCCAGTAATTTATTGGCTCTTTCGGTTGCGTTCTTAGTAATGGTAACAACGCCTGCGTCATCTACGCTCTCTGAGAATCTAAATATATCCCCATCTATAGTATTATGAACGTCCTGTACTAGCATAGTGAGCTTATCTAAAGCTGACTCATGCGTTTCCGCAGGAAAACTGTCATTTTCCACATAGTCTGTAACTTGAGTTTTAGCTATATTACGAACTAGAACTACCTTAGTAGTATTAGCTGGTATATTTCCTGAGGTAAAAGTAACATTACCTCCAGATGCGGAGCCTGCCCCACTTACTGTGTAATGGGTAGTCAATGTTTTCAATACGTTATCGACATATACCTTGATTTCTGTATTAGCAAAGATTTTAAAGGTATAGGCGAATACATCGGTTGATCCATTACCAGTATAAGTAACCTTAGATGTGGTTGTAGTTATTGTCATCTGTTATCTCCTGCAACTCCTCTTGAACTTTGTCGTGGAACCCTAGGGAAACGATCCTCAGCAGAGCTATAGTCTGTCTGGAACTGTTCTATTTGCGTATTTTCTGGTGCAACATATCTTGCCCCAGCTTCATCTCTTACAATCATACCTTTTGCTGCTGTATTTATTTGAAGTTCAACTTCTCCTCCCATCCTGTTCAATCTTTTTCTGAGATCAGAAGGGCTACCATCTTCTTTGGTAGAGTTTACCATTAAATTCCTAGCCAATGTAACATAGTTATTATATACCGCTTTTACAATGTCCTCTTTATCTGCTGGGTAGTCACCCGCTTGTTTTTCGGGGGCTGTTTTATATAATTTTGAGGCTTTTCTCTTGCCCAACCCCATGACCTTAGTGAGCTTTTGCGCCAAGGTATCTCCATGACCATCCCTAACATTACCAATAGCCCACCTGAAATAATCATATTCCCAAGGAAGCATTTTTGTAGCTCTCTTGCTAAGTGGATCATATACCACATCTGTAGGTTTTGCAAATACAACTCCTAAATCTTCTATAGCTCTATCTAATTTATCTGCTTTATCTATAAAGACAGGCATAAAAGACATCATTCCAGTAGTCAACATTGGAGGTAAATTAAAAGGCGTAACTCCTTTTTTTGCTGCCTCCTCTGTATTATGGGTAGTGACAACTCTTCCCCTCCAATCTCTAGCTGGGGCAACCGTATGCGGTTTAATGCCTGCTTTCCACCGAGCCGATAAAGTAGAGAGATCATACAACTTATCTTCAGGGCCATCCTTTAAGGTAAGGCTATAAGGTAGAAACTCTGGAGGCACATTGCCCCCTCTAGTCACATCAGCTTTTCTAAAATTACGAAAAGGTGCTAATTGGAACGGAGTCTGTAAAGAGTATAGTAGTTGTTTATATTTGTGTGGCTCTATTCTGTCTGAAAAAATCTCCATTATTTTTTCCAAATTAGGTAGCCAAGAAGTATTAATAAGCGCATCTTTAGATGACATTACCATCTGCCATAAAATATCAGCAGCTTCCGCATCATCCTTATGCTCTGCTATTTTTGCAAAATCAGCACCAAAAGCTAACATATCGCTGTAAGGTTGAAACTTTTTTATATCAATCCAGTATTCCTTACCGTTATCATCCATATGTTTAATTGCCATATCAGGTCTGCCGACTGCCCTTTTCTGCATTTTTTTACGCCAATCGGCTGGCTCCCCAACTCCCCCTGCCTCAGAATGACCCCTTAAATTACCACTATTATACAAACTGGAACCAAAAGCAATGAGCATTGCCCCTAAAGTCATACGCCCTGCCTCCTCCATTCTACGAGCTTGTGGTACTCCTTTTTTATATATAGAATTTTTGCCTGCAATATTCAATACCCCAGCAGGAGTATTTTGAACAAAGAACTTAGGTATATTACTTAAAACCTTAATAAAAGGAACCCATAATCTCAATACTGGGGAGAGTATACCTTGGGTTTGTAGCCTCTGCATTGTCTTACCAAGATCACCTAGCTCCTTTTGGAAGGTATTTAACTTGCCTGCCTCAACACCTTTGTCAAAAATAGTTTTTCCGTCTATGGTATAGGATCGTGGATTTTCAATAATATCTTGAAAGAGAGTAGTAAATTTTTCATAAGTACCCTTTTCACTCCATTTATGACCACCCTCTTTGAGCAATACCATAGCCTTACTATAGCCTGACATATATATTTCTGCGTAAGCAGATTGAATTTTAACTAAAGTATCTCCAGAAAAAAGCACCCTTTCACCCATAAAGGCTCCTTTGCCAAGCGCATCAACGCCTAAGCCTTGGACATTATTTTCTATACCCAGCGTCCTAGATGAAAGAGCCTGCTGCCCAGTAAACCATGATTCCATTTTAGACCCTTGGAACGCTCGAAAGCTTTTACCAGTTAATAATGCTTTTGTAGCCCCCTTCAATGCAGTCGTTATACCTGCCAACAAACCTACTACGCCTGCGGTAGCTGCACCTAATTTAACATCCCCTTTTCCAAAAATTTGACTAGCAAGACCAGCGAATTGCCTAGAACCTACTTGTACCGTAACATTGCCCAAGCCAGTAGCAAGATTTAACATCCACAATGCTGGGGTTAAAAGCAACCCAGTTCCTATATATCCTTGATAAAATGCATCTTTATAGCCTGATCTACCAAATTCTTCAACGGCCTTAGTAAGCCCTTGCTTACCTTTTTTCAGGTAAGCCTCGCTAAGAACAGCAGCTAACCTCATTACATCATCCATATTTGCTTTATCTTCCATAGCCATTATCTTGGCAAATTCAGGAGACTCTATAATGTCGTCATGGTGTCCTTTAGCCCATCTTTTGACACCAAGCGTTCTACCTGCTACGCTAAAAACATCTTCATACTGTTGCCTAATTCCAGCATAGTTGCGAAGCGTTCTAAAAAATTCGTTAAATGCATCTTTCCCACTTGCCATCTGACCGCCACCTTTTACAGAAATCCGACCTAGATTCTGTATAGCTAAAACCATCTCATTAAAAGAAGATTCTGCGACTCTAGCGTAGGCAAGCCCTATAGCTTCATTTACTGGGGAACCTTTTTTCCTAGACAACATAGCGGCTTTATCCCAACCCCATAGCTTGTCTATTATTGCATCAGACTCCTTCAGCATTTCTTGAAAAGTTTTGCTAGTTTTTCCAGCAGAACTAAATGTGTGTAGAGTGGAAGCTAAGTCTTGTAAGAGAGCCATTCTTTCATCAAAAGTTCTTGCTTGTGCTAACATCTGAGAAAGAGTCCCGTTTTTGAATAGCTCATCTATATGTTTTAAACCCTCATCTGGTGCTAGATTAGGGGGAATTACCAATTTAAATCCTTCTCGCTCACCAGCCTCCGAAAGTTTAGGGGGTTTAATTTTGATCTTACCTTCTTGTGGCACAATCTTTCCGCTTCTAACAATCTCCATTGTTCCATCCCCTCTAGGAACAATAGTAATTTGACCCTTATCATTTATAATCACATACGTTCCAGCCTTGCCTTGAGCATTGACCATAGACCTTTTGTCAAAAGCAAGCATATGCTTTTCCAAGCTAATCATTTTAACCAAACGCTCTTTAATTTTATCTGGAATGTATTTATGAGATTCAGCGATCTTAACGCCTGCGGCTTTAAGTGCAGGTAGAATGAGCTTGTCTAAGCCTATCTGTAAAAACATTTCTCCGAAAGCATTGTATAACCTTGATAACGCTTGTTTTGATTTAGAAGGATCATCTTCTGCAAAATACTCAGCAATATAAGGAGTCCCAAGATTCTCACCAAACCATTTATCCAGAGATTGCATTATAGCTCCCCCTGGGCCTCTCTCTGCGGCTTTCCAAGTAACAGCACCATTAATAAATTGCGCAAGCGCACCAGCAGGAATATCTTTACCAATAAACTTTCCTAGCCTATATTTTTTTGACTCCATCATCCCCTTAGCTCCGCTTATAAAACGTGCGCCAGATTGTGCGCCTGCTCCAAGCTTTTTAACCATCTTAAATAAAGGAAACCAGAGTAAGGACATTCTTGCAATATCACGCCCTATATCTTTTGCAGGGCCACCATCCTGCATAATTAAATCCCCTAGGATACTAAAAACTCTTACATCTTGATTAGGGTCATCTGAAGCCAAATTAGCGGCATCAGCAAAAGTTTGTATTAAGGCATCCGCAGTATAGAAACCCCCTGCCAAAGTACCCATCCACGCCTCTCCAGCCATCCGCAGCATACCGTAGTGCCATTTTCTCTGCTCGCCTTCTGGTTCATTCCAGTAATCTTTAAACGCATGGTCTGATTCAGTTCTAGTACCATCTACCACATCTTGATCTACATAAGCCTTAGCATATTTACTAAAAGGCGAATAACTAGAATCGTCAGACAGGGTTTTTTCCCCTACAGTTGTATAGTCGATTTCTTTTTCGTACTGCTGGCGTATTTTTTCATGCTTATTAATTTCTTCTTCACTATGTCTAATACGGGACGATTCGGGTAAAGGCTGACTTTCTGCCTCCCTTGCTTGTTTTTCTAAAACTTCTATAAGAGGTTTGTGTTTTTCCTTGGAACCAAATTCCTCTTCGCTTAATGGAATAAAAGGAGCGTTTTGATTGGCCTGTTGGGTAAGAATATCCCCTAAACTAACACCCTGATTAGGGTCAGGATTTCTTCCTGCCTCATCTCCAGATAAAGCAGCAGTTTCAATACCCTCTTTTGGAAAGGGCTTTCTATCGCTACGCATCCTTAATACAATATCTGGTTTTTCTCTTTGTGCCATCGACTACCTTCCTATTAACTCATTAAATTTATCTGAATACTCTCTAACTTTTTTTGCTGCTGTAGCTCTAGTCTTTCCTACCTTTGTCAAGCCCATCGCATCTGTTTTCTTTTTAGCCTCCTTACGCTTCTTAGCCCCACGCTCCCTTTCCCTTTTTTCTTCCTTGCTAACGCCAGCCCATTTGCCCACATTCCTAGGGTTAATAGACTTTAGACCGCTTTTCCACTCCTCATACTCAGCAATACTTTTAAAACTGTGACTACCCATTACACCTCCTGCGCTATTAGAGGTATTTTTTAATTCATTAAATTGCTCTAACGTCAACCCTATATCAGTATAAGAACCAAGATCAAGTCGTATGGACGGGCCTTCTAAATTGTCATCCTCCTCTATAGCACTTCGTAGCTTATCCCCAAGACCGAAGCCTGCCTTACCTACCCATAAATCACCCTTAGTAGCATCTGTAGAGAATCTTTCCAAGAGATAAGGAACGTCTGTTATATCTAAGTTTACAGGATCACCCGTCATATCACGCTGAGAAAAGTTATACTCGCTTGCGAGATAAATGTGGTCATTATCGTATACGAAGTCTCCTTTCTTTAGCATAAATTGCAATGCGTCTGTAATTTCGTCTTTTTCGTTCATAGGGTCAGCCCATGCCTCTGTATCCATTCCATACCCAAAATCAATATTACCGTTTGAGTTGCCTTGTCTGCGGCTCATAGATTCTCTAAACCGATTTCTAAGCGCTGGAAGAAAATTAACCCCCTCACCGAAGTATCCTTCAAAATCAGTATTATCTATAACTTCTTTTCTATTAAATAAAGTCGCATCAAAAGCTAGCTTACCCATTGGGCTAGTAATATGATCCCTCCAAGTTGTTTCTGGATAAGGGTTCTCTGGCATATCATCCCCTATATTAAAATCATATACCTCCCATTCTTTAAGGTCAGGCATAGAAAATGATTCTGCCTCAGCAGGTTGTTCAACTGGAAGAGTCTTGCGAGGATTTTCAACCCCCAACAACTCCCGTATTGGAGCGTTATCAAATCTACGAACTTGCTCTTTCCATTCATCACCGCCTAAAGCTCCGATTGCTTCCCCTATATTAGATGCAGGCATACTTCCGTAGTCAGGTTGCTGCTCTTCCGTCTGTGGTTCAATGGGAAGGGAATCATCACTAGTTATTTTATCTGAAGCCATTACCTACTTCCTCCCATAGTTTTACTTTCTGTGCCACGCAGTCCTTTATTTATTTTCCTTGTTTCTTCAAATTTCTCCCCCCTAATCTTAGCCAAATCTGTTTCAGGAAGTACCCTTTGACGTTCTTGTTCTAATAAACGCTGAATATAGACATTGAATTCATCGTCTGCTTGTCGTGTGTCTAATACATACGCTTTGCCATCCTTTTCCGCTATTTTGTAACTTAGATTATTCTTTCTTGCTCCTTTTCGAGGGCCATCGTCATACACCTCTCTAGCAAAAAAACCTTGATTAGTTCTGAAATCCTCACGCACTCTTGCTCTTACATTCTGTGTGATGTAATTAAACATTGCGTGTTCATTTTGCATATTTTTTACAAAACTTATATCCCCTCTAGTATGCAGAAGTTTTAAACCTTGACCGCTCGGCAGCTTGCCAGTATACCGTAGGAAAAATTCTTCATTCGCTGAAAGACGTTCCACACCTTCCTTAGCAGTATCCCTATATTCTAAAGTTATGTTACTCAAAGCTTTTTCTGTCGCAATCTGTAAGCTCGTTTCAAGTTTGCTCTTCGTATACTCATCCTCAAGCACACCTATCTGATCCCTATAGAACTTTAGCACTTTATACATAGTTGGTTGGTGTAAATCTAAATCTTGAAGCTCTTTTTTAAGCTTAACAACATCCAATGTTCCGTTACCCCTAACTATTCCATTCCTATAATCCTGCGCCCAAGCATAGAACTCGCCCTCTTTGTCTGTCATTTTTTGAACAATCAAATCTATAGGTGCAGAGTTATCATAAACATTCCATTCCTGATATAGCTTAGCGGCTAATGTAGGCATACCTTTATGCAGGTAGCTTTGCGCCTTTTGATCTATAAAACCAGCAGTAAGCGTACCTCTTTCCTTCGCCATTTCTATTTTCTCTCTATCCTCAGCTATAAGGCTAGCAAATAAACGAACATTAGTATTTTCTTGCGCCGCAAACTCACTATTCTCTTGTCTTAATTTAGCAGCAAAAGCCTTGCTGTAAATGTCATAAATATCGTTTTTTTCATCTTCTGAAAATTTGTGCATGGTTAAGCCAGCCGCATCAGTATGCTCAAACATCCCTCCATGCACATCATATAAACCTAATTTTTCATATAACTCCTGCATCACCTCTTCTTGTGTCGGGAATGGAGAGCCATCTTGCAATCTACCGTGAGCAAACTCATTGCCATGCCTTCGTGCAAACAGTTCTGCCCTGCCATAAGTTGAATCTCGAACAAAATTCTTTGTATCTATTTTCATCTGAGTAAACGAGATAGCACCAAGATTAAACCTTTTTTCTATTGCCTCAATACCCTTCTCCATTTCATATTTGGCATCAATAGCAACACTCTTAGTTAAATTTCTCTGGTAATCTTTAATTCTGGATTGCAGGTTGGCATCGGTTTGTTTAAACTTTGTAAGGTTATATGTTCCTTCCATAACTGTTGCTTTAGATAGAGATTTTGAAAGTCTTTGGAGTACATATTTTTGCTGCTCAGGGGTTGCTTTTGGAAATATTTTTGAATACTCTTTACTCTTTAGCTCAATAGCTTTACGATATTCTGTTATTACCGCATTTTGACTTTCAGGCTCAAAAGCCCTGCTCATCTTTTCTCTAAACATTCTATCCGTATTATCAAATTGTTTATCAAAATTATTTAAAGCATACTGCTGATTAATTTGTTCAGTAATAACCTTTGCCTTCACAACGCTTGAAACCAAATTACCCATCTCTTCACGCAACAGATTTTGGGAACTGGCGGTTTCCTGCCCAATTTGATATGGCATATAATTAACTCTTAATGTCTGCAAGTTAGTGCTAGGTTGACTTGTATCTGGAACCAATACAGACTCTTGAACAGATTGTCTTTGATCTATTGGTAGAGGATTTCCGATTTTAGGCATAATTTATTTCCTGTTAATATTCTAAGCTAAAACCACTACCCGTTGGTAAACCATAGCCAGCGTCAGACATATTAAAGGTATTGGTCATTCCTTGTCCTACCATGTCTCCACTAAGACTAACATCTCCAACATTAACAGAACCAGTTGTGCTGTCTGCAAAACCCCCCATTTTAGCGAAAGAGCCTATTCCACCTGCAATTCCACTAATTAATGCGGCTTGAGCTTGCTGTTGTGCTTGGTAAGCCTTAGACATTCCTGAATAGTAATTCATATTGCCTTCATTGATAATATTAGCTCGTTGAACATCAGAATTATATTGTTGCATCCAAGCTGTTTGCATCAAATTATTATATTCAACCTTACCTTTATAACGGGTCATTTTAGCTGCTTGGTCTAATCTTGATGAGGCTTGAAGGCCTCTTTGTTCTATGTTGGCTAGATTTAAGGCAGCAGATTGAGCGTCCGCTAGGGCGACTACTGCTGGGCTACCTGCCATTGTAACTCCAGCAGTACCCCATTTTGCTCGTTTTTGCGCTGTAAAAATATCATATTGCCTTTCTGCCATAAACATATCAAAGGCATTTTGATCTAAAACTTGATCGGCTTGTTGCTCTAATGCATAAGCATTATAGGAGGCATTTTCGCCAACGACCTCAGCATTTCTCTCCGTAATCGTCCGAACAATCGTCCCACGATCCTGCTCCATCTTAGCATTAAGTTCAGTAATCTGCCGATTATACATGGCAGTTGCCATTGCTGCCTTAGAAGATGCTTGACCTGCTTTATAGCCAGAAACCCCCTTAACTACTTCTGCTCCACCTGTGACTGCTGCTGCGGTAACTGGATCAATCGCCATTTTACTTCTCCCATATAGCGTACATACAATTATCTAAGTTTCCACCACAATAATTATGTAATGTGCCTTCGTAGGTAAACCCCATGAACTTTACAAATCTATGCAATTCTTCGTAATCCTTTATAACTTGGGCTTGTACCCGTTTTAATTTATACTTATCAGTAAAGTATTTCAAGTAGAACTTTACAATCTTAATATATGAAAACCTAGAAGCTGGGATATTAGGGGAACCAACTACCCAAACCTCACCAACACCCTCCCATAAAATATTTAAACCCCCGATTGCAAAAATCGTGCCATCTATATAGCCTGTATAAGCTTCTATTGCTTCCTTGCCAATAGCTTTCGCCCACTCAGTATCCGAAAGTCTAACAGCGTCTTTAATACATTCTTCATGTGGTCTAACAATTAGCTCCTTAAAATGCTTTAATCTATAAGGAACAATTTGTATATTACCACATTGTTTTAACGGAGGATCAATCCGAAACACTTAATTCACCTGCAAGGGAAATTAATGTCATTCCTAAAGGTTGTTCCTGTTTAATAGTTATAGATGAATCAGCCTCTTTCCACCCAAGATTAGTTACATCATGCTGGCCTGTAAAAACTGGAGGCGCTGAATCCATAGGATCACCACCATCCCTAAACACTAATTGCTTCCCATTCACCGAAATCCCTAATGTTTCGTATAGATTTAATATAATACGATTCCATGCTTTCTTTCTCCCAAAACTAGAACCATCTACCCTAGCAACTTCTGGCGCTAAAGTAACAAGTTCAGTCGTATATTTGAGGCCTACAGAAGCACTTGTAACGCTTGCAGACAAGGTAATTGCACCACTACTAACTGTGTTATCTGGCATAACAGCCCCATCGCCTACCACTTGAACAACTTGACCTTCCAAATGGGTTAGTCCAGACAAACTGCTAGCAGGGGAACCAGAATAACTTAACCCTGAATCTACATTGATTGTAGGATCAAGATATTCTATATACCTAACTGTAGCGCTATTAATAGTTCTTTTAACACTAATCCATAATTCATCCGACTTGCCATCCGCAGAGGGAATAACTGCAACGCTTTCTACCATTGTACCTGTTCCACCTACAGGATGTTGATGCCAAGCAACAACCTTCTGATCTCGTTGATAAGTTAGGCCTAATAATACTCCATCTGCTCTAACCGCCCATACAATAGAGTCTGGTTCTTGCTGATAAGCCATATGGGTAATTCCATCCCCAGTTATATCTTCTGCTAATATCGTTAAATCAGGAGCAACAAAACCCTCTACATTCAAATCAAAAATCATTTGTCTAATTTTTTTAGTAGCTCGCTGATTAAATAAAACTGCCCGACCAGACGTTACTGGAGCAACCGTACTTGAGCCGTATTTAGTCTCTTGAACAACCCTGACGTTAGATGGGGTAACAGGATTGCCATTACCATGTAGCTTAAATTCACCCCCAACAGTACCGATTAAAAGTACGTCAGCAGCCTTTAACCATCTGATAACATTTACATCATCTGTCGCAAGCGTAAATTCTATAGATTCATCGTCTAACCCAGTTCCTTGATTCATATTTAAGAAATCACCAGACTTACTTGCCCATATCGTTTGTGGGTTATTGTCTGAAGCCGCCCAATACAGCCGTTCCTCGAAGAAGGTAACGCAACGTGGATATTCTCCAGAGCTTCCAGCAAAATTAGCTGGCGCACTAGAAAAACTTAGAACGGCAAGCGTCCAAGAGGTATGACTACTACGGGTAAGTTTTCTTGGGGCGTGATTAGGGTGGGCTATATATAGAGTATCGGCTGATTGGGCGAAAGAAAGATCAAATATTTCTGCCTCTAGGTAAGGAGTTGCAACTTCTACAGCAGAACCACCTGATTGGATTTGTCCATTATCCTTGTAAAACCTAATATACTGATCGCCAAATTCTATGATGTAAGCTTGAGTTATACTAAATTCAAATCTTACTAACCTAACTTTTTTAGAATTAGTTTTCACATTAGCTACATAACGAAAACCACCTCTACGGACAACACCACCATGCGGTAAGCTATAGGCGTTCTTTTGGGTTTTTAGACCATTATTATATTTGTTTATATCAACTCTACCATGCAAGCGTGGAGACAGTTGCCCTGCGGTAAAGTTTGTTTGTATTGGGAAAAATAGTTTCTTTGACATTTATCGAAGTCGTAAATCTGTAAGTGCGTCTGTTTCTATTACTTCTGGCGTTCCCTCCTGTGAGTCGATTGTTCTAGCCTCCCTAATTACCGCTTCATACATAGTACCCATTTGTGCAACCGTTGTCTCCGAACGGGTTATTGGATAAGCTAATTTCCACGCAAGCCGAAGCACAAGCGCCTGATAAAGCAGAGAATCAAACAGCATGGTGTCCTCTAATCTTTGAATATATGTTATATCGACTGTGGACTCTTCTGTTAGTAGCTCTCTGCCTTGTACTGCGTGGTCTAACCTAATATCTCCCGAAACAGTCCTGACATCTAATATGCGCAGACAGTAAGGGTCGGTGGGTAGTGTAAATTTAAACTCCCAATCAATAATGGGGCTATCTGCTAGCGCAGCTAAATTAGCCGTAGTAATAGCGCAATTCCATCTATGGCCTCGTAAGACAGCATCTCTCTCTCCCTCATAAAAACGATTAGCTAAAACTGCGTTGGAATCATCATCGCTAAAACTAGTAATTGTATTTGCGCCTAGCATAAGCAAGGCTTCATTTGCTAAATCTACTTTAGATGCCATAATTATTCCTTGTTAAGTAAAGTGATGGCCCTGCCAACAGAGCCACCACTAAACTATTTAATCCTAGTTAGGATCAGCGTACATAATATGAAAATCAAATGTATCTGCTGCTAAAGAAGTTCCTGCACCTAAAGCAAACGTCAGAATCATCTCACCAGTAGTTACATATCCAGTATCATGTGTTCCACTTTCGTGGAAAAAAGTAACCGTCCTAGCGGAATCCGCAGCAACCGCACTAATAAAAGCGTCTGCGTCTACAGCGACAGCAGCACCAGAACTTTGCGTGGTATGAGCAGCATATCCCACATTAACCGTAGCCGATGACTCAAGATCACTAATGATCGCCATAGACTGCGGAAGTATACGCACTCCCGAAGGAATTGTCATAACCTGTACGACATCAGAAGCACTGAGGGCTTGCCCAGTAAATCGTGCATATCTGTACGTTACGCCATTCCAAGAAGTAGGCGCATTTTTAGTACCCGACCCATCCGTAGCGTTGGTGTACTCTGTACTTTTATAAGTAGCCATATTACACCTCCGTTAAGAATCGGTACAAGCAATCTCTACAATCTTTTCATCTTCAATGCGAACCGCACCGAGACACATTTGAGCGTAGACTTGCGTACTATAGTTTTTATCTGAACGCTCAGAAATCTCTGTCTTAACGTCCATTCCCATGCTTAGACCAATTCCGTCAGGAATCCATGCTAAACATAGCGTATCTCCGCTACCATCGGTAGCTAAACGCTCAGAGCGATGAAACTTGAAACCCATAAAAGTATCAATTTCGCCTGCTACTAGAGCTTTAACTGTATTGTAGTCTGAACTTTGAATCTGCGTGTCGCCAAGCAAATCATAGAATTGGTTAGACTTCATTACAATATGACGGGGTAAATCAGGATCAACGTCAGAAGCATCCAAGATTTTCTTAGCTTGGCGTAACTTCGTGATGTTCATATCCGTTGTACCCGATACAGCAATCTTTTGAGCAGCAGGTAAAGCTACGTTAGATGATGCGTCATCTTCATCAATACTAACGGCATTACCAGACATAGCAGCGATGATTATATCATCCATCTGCCGTCCCATTGCCCACACTCCTGCTTTCATGTAGTCAGAAGAAGGATCAGCTAACATTCGGACTTTATCGGCTTTATCGATTAAGTCTGCCCAGTTGTAATCATCCATTGACACTCGTCTGCGTGAGTGAGGGGTGGAAATTAACGGTGTATCACTATGCCGACTCGTAATTTTTTGAGCCGATGTACTACCGATTCTGTCAAAATGGTCGTACTTACCGACTACATCCGTATTAACACGGACAAAATCACGCAAGCGAGACCCCTTTTGCTGTACCAAGTGTATAAACGTGTCCCTAAATTTTTGGGCAAACGCTTTATTGACTTCGGTACTCATAACACACCTCTTATAATAAGAGATTAAAAGGAAAGGTTATCTGCACCATGCAGGCCTTCATTTGCGTGAAGTTTTAGTTGTCCTTTTTGGGGCTAATTTCTTCACTAAGCTGGGCTTTACAACTTCTACCTGAACCCTAACCGCCTGCGGACATAAACCATAAAATTTATTTGCAGAGGTTGGTGATTCGTAAGCTTCGCAAAACCCATATTGCTCTGGCGTGGCTTTACCTTGGATACGTCTATCCTTGTATGTAAAGTTTTCACAATCAGAACAAATAATATTTTCTTTGCCTGTCATCACTCGACACCATATACAATATCATAAAGATGGTCTCTATAGGAAACTGCTTCTTCATGTAAAGAATCTTTTGTGTCAAACAATGCCTTATGATACTTATGCTTCGGGTCTTTTAAAATTGCATCCATTTCAATTTTAGCGGAATCAGAATCAATACTACCAGAATCTTTACCCGCCCCTACCATTTCTGGCTCATTAAAAGCCTTACCGATTTTATGCAGAAACTTAATCATGGCAACATTATTTGCAATACCATTCTGATTTACGAATGTTTTTAAATCATCATCAGCAAATCTATTAAAAGCACGCCTAGACAGGGCAAGATTTTTGTCGTAATTAACATTACCCCATTCTTTTTTAAGAGCAGTTTCAGCATTAAGTTTGGCTTGCGCCATTGCAGCATCAGTATTAATTTGCTGATTATCGTCTAACTTGCTATAAAAATCAATAGCAGCCTGCGCCTGCTTATTAGTTAAACCATTCTTATGTGCTTCATTTAAAAACTCAGAATACATAGACTGATCGTATTCGCCTTCTTTCCCCAAAGTCGGCACATTTATATCATACTTATCAGGAGACTCTGGTCTGCCTAGCTTAGAATAGAAATCATTAACCTCATCTTCGCTAGATTCTTCGCTTGGCATCTTAACCCTAGAACCTAACATTTCCTGCATTGACAAATAAGAGCTGCTCAAACTACCTACGTCTTTAAATTTTTGTAGCGTAGCGTTCTCTTTTAGATCATCCGACAAATACCGAGTTTGCCAAGTCTCTTCTGCTTCTTCATTGCTAGTTTCTGCGTTAGTGTCTATGAGATTATCGTTATTAACGGTCTCTGTTTCTGACATTGTAGCTCCTTTCAAATTTCTATTTCTTCTTGCTGGGTTGGTTGCTGTTCTTTATTTTTAAATGCATCAATCTGTGCCTTTATTCCTAAAACCAAACCCCTACCACCCTCATGGTAATATGTAGAGTAGGGGTCATTAGGTACTGCTGAAATCTGGTTGGAGTACATTTGGTCTAAAAATTTTAAGACCTTCTCTCCATGAACACCAGAAAAAGTTTTTGCTATTGCTTCTCTTATATCATCCAGTTCTCTACTGTACTGGGAACGCATCAACACCTCCTAATGCCTTGACCATTGGAGCAGCCCTGCCAGCCCCTTCTGCAACCTGTGAAGCTTGGTCTAATTGTTGTTGTCTTTCCATCTGTTCTTGTCGTTGCGCCCTTAGTTGTTCTACTTCTTCCTGAGAACGCATGATTTCATTCGGAACAGCCATCCTTTCACCGATAATCTGCAATGCTTCATCGACATTAATGTTGTCCAGCACCTCAGGCGAAAAAGAAGCCATGTTAGCCGCCACACCGAGCCACCTTTGTATACTTGTAACATCTTGTATTTTTTGATTCTTAGCCAGTTGCCCAACATATGACACCTCTATTTCGTCTAATTCAGCTAATTCTTGAGGGGCAGGAGGTAGAATTCCTGCACGATTCATTAGACCAAAACTGCGTAGAATAAGAGGGGTTAAAACTTCACTCTCAAACCTAGCTACAGTTGGGCCAAGTAATTTCTGAATCTGCTCTCTTACCGTTGCCACCTCTTCTGCGGTCATGTTCAATTTCTCTGGCAATACCAACTGATCCGCTAAGAAGATACCTCTAATAGATTTTTTTAATTCACCTGCTTTAAGAGAAGATAAATCAAATCTGCCCTCAAAACGTAAAAATTTAAATCTTTCTGGTTCCCTAGAATAGTTAATTGCAGAAGGAGTCATTCTAAACGTACCAATAATACCCTGATCTGGTGCAATTAAAGGAGGATGTACGGCTGTAGCAAGCCCTTTAAGCTCCAACTCTCTAATCTTATTCAAGGTTTTAATATCTGGCATTGCTATATCAGCAGGGCTTCTACCCCACAGTTCTCCAGAAGCCTTTTCAAATCTACCAATTACATAAGGTAATTCATCAAATCCACTCTCCCGTACCAGAGTCTTTGAATCTAAATGAATATCTAGGGAAGCAAAGCGCTTATCCATCACATCTTGTGAGCCTGCTCTATAATCATCCCTAGGAATTAAGACTCTAACAAAAGTAAACTTTTCATCAGGCTTTTCCTTGCAAGCCTTTTTAACTTTATCTGGTAATTTGCGCTGTCCAAAAGCCTGTTTTGCCTGCCTTGCTGTGAAAACATATTCCCAAAAAACAGTATCAGGTCGGCCTCTTTTATCCTCAGCAAACACAAATTGCCCCGTAGGTATAGAGGTGAAAACAAGACCACCAAAATTTTCATCATACGCATCATTTTCTTCTAACAAAACATTAATAGTGCCAAAAGATGTAAAGTCTAAAAACGCCTCTCCAATGGCAGTATAAAAGTTACTTTCATGCATACTAAAGAACATCTTTTGAGTAACATCATGAAACCATCTTCTAACCGTAGGAACTTTATTTAAGTAACTGAGCGCATGGCCAGAGGGGATAGAAAGACCAAACCAAACTACCGACTGAGGAACTAGGGCGTTTTGCATGGACATAGCCATAATACGACTCGCCTCTGGAGCCGAAGAATCAAACATTTTATTAGTATGACGCTCCGCATTAATATGTCCAGAGCTGTCTACGTTTTGTTTTCTAGGCCGTATATAATCCCTAACATCACGAAAGAACGGTTCCCATAAAATACGATCTTCTTTTAAAACATCATACCGTCTTATTAAATCTTTCGGAGAGTAACTATAGGCCATATTTATGCTCCAAGCAGAGATTTTTTATCGACATCAGCAGAACCAAGCAAAGTCTCTTTTATAGGTTTTTCTGCTCTTTTCCCTAGCTGTATCCGCCCTTTTTTTAAGCTTGGAAGCGGTGTTCTTTGTGTAAAAAATTTTTCTGTATTAGCCTTAACATTAGAAAGTTTGATATTTTTATCTGTTTTATATCCCTGTAATGCTGAGCTTGGAACACGCCCGGGGCTAGTAGCCGTATAGAACTGCCCAGTAGCAGCCCTTAAAGAAGTATGTTCTGGATTGTCATACATATAGTCTATGTAATCACCAATACTAGAGACACGCAATTCCTCGTCACGCTCTGCTTGCAGGCGTTGTCTCTTTTGTTCTTGCGCTCTATTAATCGCCGCATAATCTACTTGTGGGGCTGACCCCCCTTTAAATCTAGCGTGGCGGAACAATCTTTTTTCTAGCTCACGATCCTCTTGTTTAAATAAAATATTCATAATATCCCTCTAAGTAGATAACAAGCCCTTAGTAGGTTTGTCTCCAACAGTTTTCTTTTTATAAAATAAACTTGGTTTTTCAATTTCTTCTTCGGCTAACTCTCCCAGCCCTAATGCACCGCCCTCATTTGTAATAGTAGTTTCCCTAGTATCTGTGGTTGCTAACCTTGCTAGTTTACGCCTTTTATCTGCGTCTAATTTAGCCTGAGTAACGCCTTCTGGCTCAGGGAGTTCCTCTTTTGGCGGTAAGTAGTCCGCCTCTCTTGGCGTATCCATCACATAAGGGGCTGGCATTGCTGGCATTGCTCCCTTTCCACCCATAACTTATCTCCTATTTAATCAAATACATCATATTCTGCTACAGCACTTGCTTGCATTACCTTAATGCTTAAATATCCTGCTTCAAAGCCCAAAGAACAAGTCGATAAGGCATCAAACCCATGTGAAGCCCAATTATGCAAAGGACGGTTCTTGTAACATCCGTTCTTATCATCCCATTCTTTACGATAATTCTTCAAACAAGTCAAGCCCCTACTGCATTTATTCTCATCAAAATAAAATTGTGGAAATAAATTCCTGACACTTTCAATTTTATCCATTACGTCAGCAGGTCTTGGAACTGTCTCAAATATTAATCCTTGCTCCCTCGCAAACTCTTTTCTAGTCTTACCAATCGTGAAGTCACGCACCTCAATATCATGTGGTGCGAGATGCTTCCCGAACCTATAATCCTTAGCTTTTAGCACATTCACATAATGGGACAACCCTTCATCAGCATTTTCATAGTAGTCTATAAATCTAATAGTATCTCTATGGACTTGAAAGAACCAAATACAAGTCGTATCGTTAATTCCTAAATCCCAGCTTGTATGCACAGGTAGATTCCGAATATAAGGAACTGTAGTTACACGTTGATCCATATAGGCTAGTTGCAGATGGCGTGATAAGTAAGCCCCCTCTATGCTCTGCTCAAAAGCTTCCTTAGCTGTAGTCGGATACTCACGCTTGACATCATCCCCTAACTCGGAAACTTTTTTTGCATACCAAGATTTTTGAGCTTGTGTAAATTTAATTTTTAACGCAGGCTCTTGTTTATCAAAGTATGAAACAACATCTGGAGTCAACTGGGCTGTTGTTTCTAAGGCATAAGCTTTTTCTTTATACCAAGGGAAGAAGAAGAACCTATAATCCATAGTGGTAAGTTCTTTTTGGGATAGGGTGGCTAGTTCTGAATCACGACACTTGTTAAAAAAGTCACCTTCGTTGCCCATAGCCGTAGATTCTATGGCTAACAAAGCATCTCTAGGCAATGTTTCAATACTGCCAGTACGCACTTCCCTAGCCTTTTCAGGTTCTTTCGCACAAATTTTGCCATACTCTGTAATAAGCAGTTGAGATAATGTACCTGATCTCATTGACGTTGATACCCTAAATGCAGAACCATTACTGAATATCAAACGCTTTCCTTGCTCACTTTCCAACTTAATTGTGTCATAGATTAAATCTCGTAATGCAGGAATATCTTTTGCTACGTTATCCCAAACGTCTTTTACCTTGGTTCTAAATATTTCTTCTGCGTTTTCCCTAGTATCAGCGATAATTCCAGCTTCTCTATTAGGATTAAATAGGCAATCGTCTAAAAACAATACCGCAAAAAAGGTAGTAACCCCTAATTGCCTTGCCTTTAGAACAATAACTCTATTCCAGATGTTGTTATATAGCTCACGTTGCGCCCAATTAAGCCTAAATGGAATTAAACTACTCCCCTCTTTAGGGCGAATATGATATAGATTGTTTAACCTCCAAGTACGACTCTTAATTAGTTGTACTAGATTTTCCTGACTTTTCTTTGCCACCCTCAACCCTCGCATTGTAGTTAAATCCCGATGATTTTTCCTGAATTTGAAGCATAGCTTCAGCAATCGGATTCATAGCATTAGCAACACTATTACTTTCAACGTGTATCTGTTTCACTTCTGGATAGACAAGGCGCATAATTTTTAAAACTATGTCAGATTTAACTTTAGGGGGTGTATTTTCATCTCTATATAGACCCACCGCTTCCCTAAGAGGGTCGAAGTTTAATTTATTTAAAACTTCACTAACCAAGCGGTTCTTGTTGATTGCGTTCTTAGGCCTGCCGGGGCCTGCAAGCCCACCTTTTACAAACCTTTGCTGGAGATCGTTATTTTCTTCCATCTGTATCCTTCTTCCCCTCCCACACCTGCCAATCATTTGGCGGTTTACGAAAAAGCATGGGGTACTCAGGGATTATGTATTTGGTGTCCTCTTCCACAAGATGAATTTCATCCTCATGCGCAGTATATTTGCGACAATTCACTTGTACTCTTGACAGGATTGGGTAGGAATACAGTATTTTCTCACCATCCTCCTCCATTTCCACGACAATTCCAAGAGAAAAATGCAAGCTCCAACTAACCATGTTCCCGAAGAAGGGTCTTTGCTCTAGTGGGGGTAGGGACTGAGCAAAAACTGGCGCATAGGATACAAGTAGGAGGAGCATTGCACTCCAAAACTTCATTTTTTATTTCGGTCTTGACCCATTTTCCAAGTAGCTGCACTACCTATACCAATCATCCCCCATGCTTCATTTGAGAAATGATGATACCCTAGACTCTGGCACACCATCATAAGCATACCCATACCTAGTAGAATATAAGTTTTATGACCGGGAACCATACCGTCTATAAAACCAACTATAGTTTTTACCATAATACTGCTCCAATTAATTAATAGAGTGACACTCTTGTAGTCTTTTTACCATACTATTTTCAAATTGCAAGCGTTCTTCCATCCATACTGGGGAGACAGAGTAGTTTCCATCCTCCAATAACCGCATATCACTTTCTTTCAGAAGCACTACCTTGCTTGCGCAAGCGTTTAAACAAAGCATCAAGACGATAAACACTACTTTTAGCCAAAGCGTCCTTGATTTCATCATCGTTTTCCTTCCAAGTACGCTCGTACTTTGTTTTAAATCGCCTTTTAAGGGCTTCTCTGATGAAACCGATGGCTTCTCCAATGAGGCTCCACATTTTTTAGGCTCCATTTTATAAGGACACTTACTCTTCCCTAGGCTTATCGTCCTTTTTAGCAATATAAACAATGTAGTCAGGGTCATTTTCCTTATCCTTGTAACTGTTTGTCATTACTAAGAGCTTGGTTTTGTAAGTAAAGTTTCCGCTAAAGTAATCATTTCCGTTCTTGTCTTGGTTTTTCCAAAGTCCGCCTATTGGCACTAAATCACTCATAGCTTTTCAATGTCCTTTCTGTTCAGTTTAAGTTTGTCGCTACCTGCTTCAATATGCCAAGAGGCTCCAAGATCGTTGAACTCTGGCAAATGTTTCTCATTCCACTTCAACATCATCAAATTTGCGCAAGCATGGCCTATGTGATCCTCAAAGCCATGACCTTCCTTCATGTATAAGTAAATATGCCTTAGAGCATGGTTGATTAGAACAGAATTTTTTAAACCCTTCTTCCAATTATGGTCTCCATGATTCACAGCACCCTCATGCATAGCCTCTGCAACAGCCTCTACACCCTCAGGTGGAACCAAGTCATACCTAACGCCTTCTACGTCCGCACTTCTACTTGCGCCTGTTTCGTACACTTTTTTCTTAGACAATCAAACCCCCTTTCATCATATTTAACTATTTAATTAAATAAATAATTAAATATTTCTCAGCCCCTTAGGGCTGTTTTTTCTTTAATGCTTTTTCTTATTTTCAATTTTATCATACTTTTAATGAATTGTCAACCCCCTTTTATTGGCTTTCTTTTTTTTATTTTTTTTTGGAGAAATTGTGTCGCCCTACGGATGAGATAATAGAATACGCATGAATTCCCGCATTTTCGGGGTCGCTATTCCCTGCAATGAGAAACGCAAGGCCTTGTTTTATAAGGCATTATCATGATTAGGTAGTATTAATATCAGCCTAACTCATGTAATAACAGCAAAATAAGGCATAAAAGCATAAAGCATACATCCCCTACAATTACTTAATGCCTTTAAATTCATAGGCTTATGCATTTCAGTAGTAAGGGAAGCCTAAGCAATTCAGGTATAATAAACCTAGAAAAACGACAACGGCCTTTAAAATCAATGGGTTAGAACGATGTTCAAAATGAGGCATCGTCTAAAATTGAACCCATTAAAAACGAATAACACCTTAAAAATCAAACAGTTAGACTGCCTCAAAATGAGGCAATCGCCTTAAATATCAATGATTTTTGCCTCAAAATGAGGCATTTAATAAACAGCCCAAAATGCTAAGTCATTGAAAAATAAGGGCTTTTCAAAAATGGCACGGCATTTGCTTGTAAGGGTTGAGGCAAAATTTTGCCTTGTTAGGCCTTGTAAGGCTTAACTACCCTATAAACCTTTGAAAGGAAATACGTTATGAAAAACGCAAAATCAACAAAGCAGGGAAGTTTATACGAGCAAGAATTAAAAGCATGGCAGGATAAAGGTAATGAAATCGTGAGGTTATGTGGCCTAGATACTTCTCGAAACGTAGTCGATGAGTTGGCGGTACATGGTAAAAACAAGCCCACTGAAAAGCCTGTTGAGGTAGTCTTAGGCGGTAGAATTACAGTACGTTACATGAAGTTAAGAGAAAGCATTGACAAGGATACGGGTTCTAAGAAGTTATCAGGCGGTAATATTTGGATAGTCAATGAAGGTGGCCAGCCTATGTATCAATCTGCACCTGCCTTTGCTTACTTTATCGATGGTTTAAAGCAGGCAGGGCTTGGCAATGAGGTTTACCAAGCTCTAAGAAGCGCATTAGAAGGCCACCTGCCACACACTAAGCACCATAAAAACGCTATTAGAGGCATGAAGCAATCAAAAGGCAGTAAAGATAGCGATGTTAAGGTGTTAGCAGATAATAAGCCTTATACGATGGATGATTTGCATTGGTAAGTCTTTAATTTTCAAAATACTAAACCCCTTAGGCCTTTATGGTTTAAGGGGTTTTTTACGTTTTAGGCCTTTTGAAGTTTACCTGATTAGCAGGCCGATTTCAAAATGCTTGTAAACCAATATTCAGAATCGATTGTAACGGCCTTATCCTGTCGAAATATCAACAAAATAAAAAAGTTGGTAGGGTGGGTAGGGTAAAAAATTAAAGCCTTAAATCAGCAAATCAGGCCGTGAAAATTGAAACGGCAATTTACTACCTAAGCCTAAGGAGGTGAGGTAAGCATGGATGAGAATGATATTAGGGAACTATTCGAGGTACTAGCTAAGTTATTGTTTATTATAAGTTTAAGTGCCTGTGGTGTATTACTAGCATTTAGTAGTTATATAAAATAAAGCCTTATAAATCAATAGGTTAAAGAAGTATGATAGTCAAAGCTTGGGTGGGACAGGTAGAGCTATCTCAAGGGTATAAAATTCCCTTTTTATTCATTCCCATATTATAGGAGAGACATATGTTTGAAGTATTACTATGGCTCGGCTTATGCGTGATATTACTAGGAATTGCATACCTAGTCTTAGTTATATCACATGAAATGGAGGATTAGTATGAAAGAAGATAGACTAGAAGGATTAGAAGAGGTTGGATTGTGTAGTGAATGTGGAGAAGAAGCACAAGTAGAAGTAGATCAACAGAAGGGTTATTGCGAATCATGTGGTACTAATACCGTAGTGAGCAAGGCTATTCTCTACGGGCTTGTTTAACCTATACTGGAGAATTACTATGTCTGGTAGGTTAGTAAAGGCTTCTAGGAAATGGCTTAATTCCCTATCTCCTAGCAAGCTTCAGGAACACGCAGAAGCGAATGATGGCCGACATACTAGGAAGTTACGGGCTAAGCTAAAGCGTTGTGATGTAGTGTTAAAGAAAGACCCTGATACGGGGAAATGGTATCAGGTGTAGTAAGAATGGGGAGCGTACTAATCTAAAGCCACAACCTCACTATTATACCTCCTAAGCGAGTGGCAATGGATAAGTATGTTCCCTTTATTTACAACTCTCCTTACGCAAAGGAGGAGGGTGGGGGATTCCCTGTACTCTATATATGGTGTCTAGGGTGCAGGGAAATTCCCTTAATTTACTAACTAAATAGGATGCATCTTCTCAATATTGGCTCCGCCAGTCATCACCTATCCTAAGACTTGGGTAGGAGTGATGTGAGAGAAGGTGTGTTCTTATTTCTGCGAGGTGAGCAATGTCAAACTCTAGTATGTATACAGTAGTTACAAGCTCAACCTGCATATCACATTATCAAGTGCGTGCTAAATCTGAAGAGGATGCAAAAGATAAAATATATGCAGGAGAATATAATACTTGTAAAGATGTAGACTTTAAAGATGAGACTATTGAAGAAGTTAATAAGCAGGAGGAGGCCAAATGAGTAAGAAAGATTACATCGGTATTGCTGAGCAACTAGCTAATACCTTGTTTGAAGTTATCCCTAGAGCATATTCCCATGCCTCTGTTAAATTCCTCTGTGAACCTTGGGTTGAATTCTTATCCTCCCGTAATTTTAAATTTAATAGCGATAAATTTAGTAACTATGTATGGGACTCTTATTGCGCTTTGTTGCGCAATGGTAAGCGAGAAGAGAAGCTATATCAGAGATTGGAGGGGGTAGAAAGATGATTAACAGGTACTATTTCATAGGTGCTGTGCGTAAGATTGATTCAAAAGGTTCATATCAGGTGCAACAAGATTCCCTTTCTGCGAATGGTGAGCGTGATGCGTTTGATAAGTTTATAGAGAAATGGGATCACCCTGTTGGGATGCCTAAATTTATTATGTGGTCATTTGGAGAAGAAGGTTTGCGTACCGATCACGATGTTAAAAGACTTTGGTTGGTTGGGAACCCAAGGGGGTCTACTTAATTAACCTCTCCTGACAGTCAGACCCACGCTGGCAGGGACTAAAAATGCTTGCTATGCGCTATACTATTGGGTGTAAGCGTGGAGTTTTCCTTAGATCGGACTAAGGGTTTGCTCCTTTCATTGTCCTAAGTATAGTGTCAACCGTAGACGGTAGATTCCCTTGGAAAACGCTTGCATAAACTACCTAATAGCAGGAAGCCAGCACCTTATTAATTCCCTATAGATACGAAAGGAAAGAGTATGGAAGAAACAAAATACAGGCTTAAGATTAAGGCTATGTCTAATCTTACGGAAGCTGCTTTGTACGCCTTGGTTGATCTTTGGTATTTTCTAACATACAAAGAGGATCGCAAGGGACAGTTGTTAGAAGCGCATGAGGTTGAAGAATTCGTAACTATGATTAGGGATCATGCGTATTATTTATTCTCTGCGGATGACCATAAGATTATGGATCAGCAGGGACAACTAACTAAACAAGAAGAAAGGAGCAATCAAGATGCTAGAGATACCAGATCGAATGAGAAAAACAAAATTAACTAGGTCGGGGGAAAGAATCCCCATGCTCAATGCAGATGAGGGCAAGTATTACAAAGCCCAAGCTTACCTAAAAACATTACGCAAAGAGTTCCAAACAACTAGGCCTATTTGCACCGAAGAGGTTAGGCCTTTTACCTACCAAAAATTAGTACAAGTAAGAGGCGTGTCAGAATGGAAAATGGTAACAGAAAATACTACTGTGCGATTGAGGCAGTTTGGTATTCCTGTCTTTGAAGATCGCATAGAAGAATTAGTAAAAGAAATAGCCTTAACAAAGCAAGCCATTAAAGATATGCATTGCATCCCAGCAGGGTATGAATCACTAGGCGAAGGAGATTTGCTATGAACAAATATAATATGATGCTCCTAGCATTAGTATTTTCTTTAGTTATCTTATGGTCTTTCTTTTATATGGGAAATAAGTTCATTGTTCCCTTGCTAGAAACTAATGTTGATCCGTTACGCCAAGGGATATACCCACAAATAGAGTACACGGGTAAGCGTAATCTCCCTAATCTTAAAGCAGTAGAGGAAAGCTGGAAGTTTGTTCATTGCACTCCTACTACAATAGATTGTGGGAGGCTAGAGTAAATGAGCTTGAAAAATGGTGTAAAGCTTAAAGCTAAAAAATATGCAAAGGGTAAAAAGATTAAAGACTTACAGCTTAGTGATTTAAATAAATTGTACGACCAGAGGTATTTCAATAGGGGTAGGCCTCCATTAACAAAGCCAAATAAAAGAGACAAGACTTTGTTAAGGCAGTTGAATAAGGGTATGACCCTACAAGAACTAGGAGATTTGTGGGGTATATCTAAGCAGCGTGTTCACTATATCCAAAGGCGATGGTCTAAGGATAAACTTAAACGTATTAAGAAAGGACAATTACTATGGGACTAATGTTACATTGTGGCGCACACGAAATTAAAGCACATGAGTTAAGAGATATTCCCGTACCAGAGGCAGTGCATGAGTATGTTGGTAGGTCAGGACACACTAAAACTCTCGCCCGTACTAAGAAATGGACAGGCATACAGCACTATGACATGGTAACTGCTATTGATGAGGTATGCCAAAAGAAAGGTATGCCTATCGATCTCCAAAGAACTAGGTGGGGGGTTAGTGATGACGGTGGTGATTTATTTGGCTATGTAAAGTTTGAAACAGAAGTAATGGGTAGGCCAACAATTATTTCCCAGTATCTTACCGAAGAAATGGAACCTACTATGGGCTTCAGACACTCTAATCTTAGCAAGTTTGCGGCTAAGGGTACGATAGGCGGTAATGTTTTTGTCTGCGATAACATGGCTATAACAGGAGAGATTGCGTTTAATATTAAGCATACCTGTGGAAATGTAAGAAATATTATTGATGTTATGGATGAAGGTATGACTAAGTATTTAAATAATATCCCGAAGCTAGGCGAGATGGTTTACAATCTTAAAACTACAATGATTGACGACCATAGGCTTGCTAGTGCATATCTCAGGGCTGGTAGGAGTAAGCTTATGTCTTGGTCACATCTCGGTTACGTTGATAAGTTATGGGAGAACCCAACGCATGAAGTATTTGCCAAGGCTAGAGATGGTTGGCGTTTATATAATGCCTTTAATACAGTAGTCAAAAGGTATTCTCCTACTAGGCAGTTTGATATTGTTGGAAAATTAGATAAGATTATTAGACCAGAGGAGAAAGAGATATGCTTCTAACACCCGAAGAAAGGCGTAAGGGTATTGGTGGTAGTGATGTAGGTGCAATCATGGGAGCCAATCCCTATTGTAGTATTGTGCATTTATATAAGGAGAAGAGGGGGGAGATTCCCCCTCCTTCCCTGAATCATGCAATGAAATGGGGGCAGATATTAGAGAGTGTAGTTGCTAAAGAATTTTGTGAGGAGAATAACTACTTCTTTGATGCTAATGGTTTACCTCTCAATAGTAAGACTCATTATGTTCCCTTCCCATTCAAATATGATGGCGTGATGTATCAGCCTACCATACAAAGATCAGAACAAGAGTGGATGTATGCTCATCCTGATTTCTATTTACAAAAACCTTCTCTTGTAGAGGGAGAACATATTTTAATTGGTATTGAAGTCAAGACTGTAAGCGAAGGTATACATAGAAAATACTGGGCTGAAGGGGAAGTACCGCCTTGGCAATACTACCAAGTAGTTTGGTATAGCATCATAACAGGCATTGATAATTGGAAATTCATAGGGTTTGCTCCACACCTTAGAGTCTCAGGTAATCCTATCCTTACTCATGATTTAATTATAGACAAGGACACTAAGGATAGGGTCTACAAAACTGTTTTAAAATTTTGGGAGTGCTTAGAATCAGGGGTTCTTCCAGAAATAACAAACCCTACTAAGGAAGATTTGAAATTACTCTATCCAGAAAGCACTATGGATATAGTAACTAGCACAGCAAAGATAGACATTGCTGTTGAGAGGCTTAGTAAAATTAGGGAAGAATATCTGAAACCTTTAAGCCAAGAAGAGGAGGTATTAAAAAATAATATTAAATCATATATGGGAAATGCTGGTGTCTTAATAGGTCAAGAGGGACAGCAGCTAGCTTCATTTAAAAATTCTAAGACACAAGTTAAGACAGATTATAAAGCTATCGTTGAGTCCTTGCGTAAATATTTTGCAGATAACCCATCGGACGAATCTGATTATGGTATGTCTTTGCTAGGTGATTTTGAGAATGAACATACTAAGGCTTATGTTCAATCACGCAGATTTTTATTAAAGTCTAACGCATAGGACATTATCGGTACTTCAAATGTCCTTTGACAAAATTTTTAAATAGGAGTTGGTATGTCTATAAATAATAATAACGGGGGTTCACCTAGGAAAGACGGAGCAAATAATAAGAGTGCCTTAGGTACATTCCCTGTAGCTGTAGCAATTAAGGTGGAGAATTTAAGCAAATTAATCAAGAACTTAGAGGAGGCTTGCGCAACAGACAAGGAGTCTGGATTACTTATGTACCTCAACAGGGATGACATCCAGTTGTCAGACTCTAATGGGGTGCTTCGTGTTATAATCACTTTAGATTAGGGGGTCAAATGCCAGAAAAGACTAGCGATAAAAAGCTGGCTGATTTATATGCTACATTTCAGTCAAAAGATTTTAGGGATGACATAGCAAACTGTATTAAAAGCAAGGGTTGTAAGGGTATGGATTATATCCCTTGGTCTAATGTTATGGATAGATTTTTTAGGAACTGCCCTAGTGCAGAGTATGAATTCCATACCTACCATCTTCAACTTAACGATAACGGAATAGAATGTAAAACTGTTAGACCTTTCATGGGTGATACGCAGAGTGGTTACTTTGTTTCAACTAGCATTACTTGTTACGGTACTACTCGCTCTATGACTTCACCTATTTATGGCAAAACTTTTACGACTGTAAACTTCAAGCCAACTTCACGGGATGTTCACAATGCTCAGATGCGTTGCTTATGCAAGAACGCTGCCATGTTTGGTTGTGGTATAGAGCTATGGACTAGGGAAGAGGAGGCACAGCTAGAGGCAGAAGAAAAAGAACCTGCTAGTACAGGTCTGGAGAGAGAGGATATTGTGGACACAGCTATCCAAGAATTTGGAGGCCAAGAAGTCCATAGTAATCCGTCAGTACCGTCAGCACCCTCAGAAGGTGTATCTCCAGACCAACTATGTAAAAAGTGCGGTGCTGTTTTGGTTATGAAGAATGGAAAGTTTGGTAGTTTTTGGGCTTGCCCTAATTACCCTGAGTGTAAATTCACAGCCCCGATAAATCCATAGGACATTTGAAGGTCTTTTAATGTCCTATAAAGATTATTGGGTTTGGCACAAATTTTGCAATATTAATATTATTATTATTATTATTATTATTATTAATTATTATTATTATTAATAATTATGGCAGGCAACTTAGCTAGTAGGTACACGCTCTTTGGGTAGGGTATACGCTGAAACCTAAGTTGTCCTGTTAATGGAGATACTATGACAGAGTTAGCAGGTAATATGTTCTCCGCTACCTTTGCAGATAGAGATGTTGAACGTGCTATTCTATCTGCTATTGTAGGGAATAAGGAGCAAGCGTCTTTCTTTATGGACAGGTTAAGTACGGATGACTTCCACTACCGTATCCATCAGGAGTTATACTCAGAGATTAGGGACACGTTTAAACTAGGTGGTGATTTAGATTTCATAACAATCAAGTCTAGCTTCAACAATCAAAAGAGACACCAAGAAATACTAGAAGAAATACAAAGCATTGATACACCCTCTGATTCACATGAACAATACTGTAAGATACTAAAAGAATTCTCCTCCAAAAGACTTGTATCTAATCTTTGTGCTAAGGCACAGAACTTTCTTAATAGCAATAAAGAATCCTCTGAAGTTATAGATGTACTCCAAGCAGGGTCTACTGAGATTATTAGGTCAAAAGATTTTATGCTAGAAGAATCCCCTGTATCCGCTACTGAAGATTGGATAGGTGAAATACAGGAAGAGATGGATCAGGGAGAAAGAAAGCAGGGTGTATATGATGGGCCTTCTATTGGTATGCCACTACTAGATCATAAGATGCGTGGCTTACAAGATATAAATGTTATATCCGCACCTACTGGTCATGGTAAATCCATGCTCGCTCTTAATTGGGTGGTACATATAGCAAATAAAAACTTAGCTGGTCGTGTACTATATATTAATTACGAAATGAATAGGAAACAATTAGCGAGAAGGATACTAGCGATAGCTTCTGGTATAACATACGATGAAATATACAATAGAAGATTCAAGAGTAAAGAAAATGCTAAGGCTTATTCCGATGCTAAGTCACTACTGTTAGAACATAAGAACTTAATTATTACTGGCAACGAACCTAAAACTTTAGCCACTACTATGGCTTTAATACAAGAACACGTTACCTGTAACAACGTAAAAGTTATTGTTATAGATCACTTGGGAGAGATTACTAGTGAGCGTGACGAATATACTATGGAACATTGGATTAAATTACAGAAGTATGTCAAGGAATTAAAGAACGTAACCACACGATTAGGGGTTAGGCTTATTGTAGTAGCCCAGCAAAACAGGGAGGGATATAACAATGGGCTTGGATCAGCAGGTGGATTGGGTAGGGTAGCAGGAACATTAGAACTTAGCAGGATATGTGATTGCTTTATTAATATGTATACGACTAGAGAAGGGGACAATATTATAGCACTAGAGAAGAATCGCAATGGGGAATCTTGTAAGTTTAAATCTAAGTTTGATGGGCCAAGGCAAAAGATTACACTCGAAGGAGTAGTATGAAGAAACTAAATGTGGGAGAAGAGTCTAATAAATTTTATGAAGTAAGAGTATATGATAAAGATGGTAACTTAAAAGAAACTATACCCCCTAATAAAGTTAAAGAACTTTCTTGGAAAAATTTTAAAGGCCAAACAAACTGGAGAAAGAAAGTCAGTAACGAATACAAAGTATACAAAGCACAAACGGAAAGTGAGGACAAAGAGTATGATGAAGAATAAAGGATATGTGGTTGGAAGAGTATGCCAAGACTGCGAAGAAGAGGGACACGAACATCAAATAGCCTACCTATTAGACACAGATATAGATGATATAACCGCAAAAGAAAATAAGAAAAGAAAAATATTCCGTACAAAGAAAGCCGCTGTATGTTTTATAGAAGAAATCTTAGATATGTCCGAAGAGGAAGTTATGATTATACCAGCAGAGGAGGTTATAGATGACGAATAGTAGAGATAAAGGGAAGCGTGGAGAGAGAGAGGTATGTCATTTACTTAGTAAGCATCTAGGAAAAACTGTAACAAGAGAGCTTGGTGCTTCAAGGGACGGTGGTTGTGATATTAAAATTACAATAGGAGAATTCACTTACTTCATAGAAGTTAAACTATATAGAAAAGTTACACAAGCTTGCGTATCGAAGTGGTGGGGACAAGCATTAAGGCAGGCGCATGAAGATACCAAGGCGTTGAATCCTATACCTGTATTGATATACAGACAAAGCCATTGGAAATACTGGGAAGTTGTAGTACCCTTGAAGTATATGATCTGGCAACTAGGCGCAAATAATAAACTTGCTGATAAAAAGGGGGAGCATACTGTTACAATATGTATTATGTTTTTAGCAGACCTAATGAGAATGGGAATAGAAAGAGAAACAATCTCTAACGGAACTACGGAAATTTATATGGAAGAATAGAGCCTATGACTTGCCAAGCCTGTGGATGTAAAGAAGAGATTATGATACATGGACACTACCAATGCGCTGCTTGTGGTAGGATGAACTACGAATGTTGTCAAGGAGAAACCGAAGTAGCAGAAGAAAAAAATATAGAGCTACCTAAGATATGTAATGAATGTTGGAACTATGAAGATGACCATAAACCCTATTGCAAAAGACTATTAGATGCCTAAGTATCCTATAACTATAAGGGAAGGAGACTCTATGTATGGACATAACTACCCTTCTAAAGTTTTATTAAAATGGTTTGAAGTTTCTACTGCCATCCATATAGTAGGACTACGACATACTGAATCTTTAAGAAAGAGTATGCAAGATAAGCATGGCTATAAAGGGAGAGATATGCAAGACAACTTGTATGGTGTACTAGGAGAGATAGCCTTTGCGAAAGCAACCAATACTTATTTTCCTATGACTGTTAATACATTCAAAGATGCTGATGTAGGTATTGATTGGCAAGTGAGAACCGTAGGCAGCAATAAGAATAGAGATTTAATAGTAAGACCTACCGACCCTACCAGCCACAAGTACGTTCTAGTAGAGATTACTAAGTCTAATACATTCTATGAAGCTAGAATACATGGTTGGATAGAGGGAGTACAAGCTAAGAGAGAGATATATAAATCAGATTTTGGACATCCCGAAAGACCTCATGCTTATCGCATACCGAAAAAAGATTTAAGGCCAACAACATGGATGCCGATATAACGGCCTGAGTTGCCGTGTATTGGACGATCTTAATTAACCCCTACCCTACACCCCGATTATTTATTTCGGCCTCTATTTCGATTTCTCGAAGTCAATCTTAAATTAGTCCTACTATTATTCATAGGGTTCCTATCCCTATGGTCTACGTCTTGACTACTTTTACGTCCGTTTAATACTTTCCTTCTAGCAGAATTCCTAGCCGCCCTACGTTTTATTTGTTTAGGTTTACTATGGTAAGTTCTATACTCTTTAGCATAATCTCTAGGCATAAGTTCTTCTTACTCCTTAGTTTGTATTATATTTTTCTGCCGTTCAATGGAACACATCCCATATTAAGGTTGGGAGGTAGTGACTCCTTTGGTATTGTTTCTATTTTCTCTATACATTTCTTTTCGCTATCGAAAAATTCCATAATCTCCACTTCTACAACATGGGGTTCTGGAGCCAAGGCTAACTTAACAAATAAAAGTAACCACATGATTACCGAATCTTTCTAGTTTCTTGTATGCAAGCTAATGGTATATGAAACCTACCTTCCAATCCTTTATCAGAAGAAAGACTCCTGCAAATTATTAAATCTACTTCTGTTTTATCAAGCTCATAACCTATGGTTTTAATATACATAGGTGCTTTATCTAGGCCGTCTATATATTCCCAACTCTCCTCAGCCTGAGCATCTACCCAGCATACTTCTACAATCTTATTCTTCTTTGCGTATAGTGAAATTTCATTTTTATTTTTTTTAGGCATCTACCTGTTACCGTTAATTCCCATCCAAGCAGCTATAGTACCGAACATAGCTATTAATGTAGTGCCTACACCCTGTACTGTTTTTATTTTAGTATCAATTCGATTTACTCTAGTATGTATCACTTCTATTTTTCTTTCGTTAGAAGCAATTTCATTAGAAAAGGTAGTAATTAATTCATCTATTCTCTGGAATCGCAAGGCTTCTAGCTCCTCATGCGCAGAAAATTTATCTTCAATAAAATCTTTCAGGTGATGGATGTCATTGCTATCTTGCATTTGGAATACTTATTTAAAATACTTATCAATCATCTGTAACATCTCATCATACTTAGCTACTTCTGCCATTTCTTTAGAAATAGTCTCAATATAATCTGGATGCTCTGCCACTCCCACGCTGTTCATAATAAGATTTTCTATATTCATCTTATGTTTCTCTATGTTACCAACGTAGTAAGCCCTTAAAGCATTTAATAGTTGTTCTCTCATTTAGGATACCTACTTTTAATTTCGTTAATTTTATCCACCCAAGTGGTAGTACCATCTCTTTTATCATCAAACATCATTTCATACTGGTTGAGCTTGTTATATTCTGCTTTGCGTTTTCTTGCGTAGTCTTGGCTGTCCCATTCTGCTTGAAGTTTAGCAAGTTCGGTAGCAATCTTAGATTCGTCTAGTACAACTACATTCCCATCTTCATCCCAAGCCTCGCTCTCTCCATTTATAGTAACGACTGTAGGATGCGTATTTCTTATTGCTAAATGTCTATCCATAATTACGCTCCTATTTCCATTACAGTTATTGTTGATGCAGTTCTACCTACTGAATAATTATGATCACCATTATTTTCATTACGATTTACACATAATGTAACGCTTGCTTGCCCAGCTAGTTGTATTTTATAAGTTGTTGCTGATGTTGTAGATGGGCTATCCAAATATGTACCAGAAATTACTCCAGCCCAACCATAATCAGCGTAAGGCACTCCACCCCCTGTTGATTGATTTCGACTGCCTTCTGAATCACCAACTGAAATTGCGGTTGAACCCCTTAACAATCTGCAATAGACATTATTATTTGCGGCTGTGCCTAAAGAAAGATTCCAACACACTAGAATCTTAGATGATGTTGCTGATGGTGTAATTGCTGTTGACAATCCAGTTATATCTGTCCAACTTGTTCCACTTGTAGATGTGAAAGTATCAGTCTTAGTTGTACTTACCACTTGTAAAACTTTACCACCAACACCACTAGCCATCATATCTGCATCGACTATACCGTCAGGCAATCCACCAACAGATACCCCTGTAATAACTCCTGTTCCACCATTTATAGATATAGGCATCTAGTTATTCTCCTTTTGCGTTTCAAGATAATCTTCATATTCTTTAGTCCATTTATCCTGATCGGCCTGTGAAGGAATACCATTTGGGAATTTAGTGATAACTCCATCTCTAGTTTCCATCCCATCTTGATGATTAAATTTCCAACCAATAACTAATCCTATTGGAATCATACTGCTATCTCCGTTATTGTGATTGAGGAAGCCATTACTCCACCAAAATGTCTGCTTCCTGCGTGTCCATTAAAAGTTAGTGTTCCTGCATTTACGTTCCCTGCACGAACTTTAAAAGTTGTAGCTGAAGTCGTGCCTGCCGTCATATAATGGGTAAAACTTACTACAGACCTAAATGTGGATGCAGCAGAATGAGCCTGTGCAGCTAGTGCATTTGCTGTACTGTCTTGAAACAAAGCTGTACCTCTCCACGCTGCTGCACTATCGGTATGGTTGATATGAGCCACTACATCAATGCGTAGTTTATTACTAGCGTTTGTTGGTGTTATAGCAAGAGTCATTAACTCAACACCCTCAGTATTTTGAGGAATAGTATCGTCAACGGGCATAATAGTAGTACCTGTAGCTACAGCCCCATCCATTACATTTACCACTTGCACAATTTTCCCCAAGCTCCCTGCATTAACAGCAGTACCAGCCAGAGTCAACCCACCGCTATCTGTGATGGCAACGGTATGTCCTGTTGGGACGGTTACTGTCGTGCCTGACTGCCCCTGAATTTTATCGGCAGAAATCTTTGAGTTGGCTCCGTCTATATCTATCTGTGGCATTAGCTATTTCCTTTCGGTATGTCGGCTTTAACCTTTGCAACGTGGTCTTTCCAAGTGCCGTGATACATCATATCTAATTGCTCCTCCCAAGTTCCGTAGAGAGGTTTACGTTTTTCTTTATGAGCATTAGCTGATAAGTATGCTTCATATTCCCTAGTCCATTTGTCTTGGTCAGCCTGTGATGGTATACCATTAGGAAACTTAGTTATAACCCCATTTCTAGTTTCCATACCCTTTTGATGGTTGAACTTCCATCCTATTACTGTACCTATGTCGGTCATACTGCTATCTCCATAATTGTCATTTGCGAACACGATTGATTCCACACGATAGTTCCGTTTGACCCA
>VTLG01013895.1_pt1 | contig 36530 bp, 52 predicted proteins | sample 4694571 | NCBI WGS metagenome assembly VTLG01 (sample SAMN12604809, study PRJNA352737) | marine metagenome | biome: ENVO:00000447; feature: ENVO:00000209|ENVO:00000569|ENVO:01000036; material: ENVO:00002151; isolation source: viral sequences binned using virsorter ...
CAAATATACGATTATCAGATGGAGAAGATAATGAAGGTGGAAGTTATCATGGAAATTCTTCAAGTGTATTTTCAAACAGCACAGATTATTATATTACTATGAAAAGAGAATCAGCTACTAAATTTACTATTGAGATAAAAACAGGTAGTCACAATGGTACTCATGTTCTTGGTTCGCCTATTACAGCAACAGATATTCCAAGTTCAGTTGGTGGATTAAGATATATTTGTTTTAGAGATAATGATGGTTCATCACATACAAGATATTTGAACAGTTACATTTACGATTTAGAATTTTATAATAATATGACATCAGCAGAAAAAGATTTAACAGTAAAACCATACATGATGGTATTAGGACATGGAATAGCAAGTGGATCAGCAAGCAGAAAATATCAGTTTAATGGTGATACAGGTAATAATTATGCTAGACGTAGTAGTGGAAACGGTGCAAGTGATTTTACATCAACAAGTGCAGAAAGATATGATCTACATAGAAATTCCAATACAGGATTTGACATTCATCATATAATTAATACATCAGATCAAGAAAAACTGGTAATTGCAAATGGTGTAGAGATTGGTGGTAGTGGTGCAAGCACAGCACCTGATAGAGAAGAAGTCACAGCTAAATGGGCAAATACATCAGATTCAATAACATCAGTTAAATTATTTAACACAAGTAGTGGCGATTATGCAAGTGGTTCAGAAGTAGTAGTATTAGGCTATGATCCAGATGATACAGAAGGTACATCAGTATGGGAAGAATTAGCAAGTGTTGATTTATCAGGTGGAACAGGAGATTCACTTTCTAGTGGAACTATATCTGCTAAAAAATATTTATGGGTTCAAGCATATCTTGAACAGAGTGGATCAGGAGATACAGGAAATATATGTAGATTAAATTCTGATAGTGGTAGTAACTATGCTATTAGGTATAGTGAAAATGGTGGTTCTGACGCAACATCTACATCAAGAACAAATATAGTTACAGGAGCTAATTCTGGAACTGACGGAGCTGGCGAAGCATTTTATATTAATATGTTTATTATAAATAAATCTGATAAGGAGAAATTAATAATTGGTGAATTAAATGATACTGACGCAGGATCAGGTGCAGGAACAGCACCGGGAAGATCTGAATTTGTAGCCAAGTGGGCAAACACCTCTGGACAAATTACAAATATAACATGGACAAATTCAGGTGGAAGTGCAACTTGGGCAACAACTTCTCGTTTAAAAGTATGGGGTTTTGACTAATGGCTTGGGAGAAATTAGGAACTACAAGTGTCGGTGGAGCAGGAGTAGCAAATAACTCATGGAAAGAATTAGGTAGAACTACATTAGGTAGTGCAGGCGACGCAATAAATGTTACAGGTCTAACAGCAAAGGATAACATGATGGTTTTAACTCATATAATTCATTCAGGTCAAATTCAAAATAATATGCGTTTTAACAATGATAGTGGTAATAACTACGGAAATAAATATTCCAATGACGGTGGTTCTGATAGTAATTTTACATCACAAGCAAATATTGTAAATTCAGATACATATACAAGTGATGTTTTTCAATTAGATAATGTCATTAATAATAATTCATCACAAGAAAAATTAGTAATAGGTGGTCTTGTAGCTGAAAATGTAAGTGGAGCTGGAACAGCTCCTAGAAGAACAGAATATGCAGGCAAGTGGGCTAACACTTCAGATTCTATTACACAAGTTAATCTAATCAATACAGGTTCAGGCGACTTTGATACAGGTTCAGAAGTAGTCGTAATAGGATATGATAATGATGAAGCTGATTCAGGTACAAACTATTGGCAAGAGTTAGCAGATCTTGAACTATCAAGTGCAGGTGATACATTAGATACAAGTACAATAACAGCAAAAAAATATTTATGGATTCAAGCATTTATTCCAGAAGGTGCAGCACATCAAGGTTACATATATTTCAATAATGATACAGGTGCTAATTATGCAAGGAGAGGTTCAATAAATGGTGGTAGTGATATAACAGGTGCAGATGATGATGAAATTAATTGGTCACATGATACAAACTCTGCAAAGTATCTCAATATGTTTGTAGTAAATAAATCAGATAAAGAAAAACTATGTATTGCTCACTATATGGACTATGGTAGTTCTGGAGCAGGAACAGCACCTAATAGAATAGAATGGGTTTATAAATGGGATAACACATCAGATCAAATTACAAGTGTAAAACTTTACAATAACCAATCTAGTTCTAATGACTTTCCAATAGGCACTACATTAAAGGTGTACGGAGCAGATTAAAATGGCTTGGGAAAGATTACATCATGGTGCTATTACAGCAGGGGGAAACACAGGAACATTTACACCTAAAAAGAATATGAGAGTTATATTAGATATTGTTCATTCTGGAGCAATTCAACCTGAATTAACTTTTGGTAATAGTTCAATAGATACAGGTAATAATTATTCAACTAGAGGTTATTCAGCAGATGTATCTCCAAGTGCTGATTACACTAGAACATCACAAGATAGTATAGAAACAGAAAGAGCTACTACAGGTAATATGTATCTTGTTTTTGATATAACAAATGTAGCAAGTAAAGAAAAGTTAGTTATCGGTCATGCCGTATCAGCAGAAACAGCAGGAGCTGGAAATGCACCTGTTAGATGGGAGATAGCAGGCAAGTGGGCAAACACTTCTAATCAAATAAATATAATTGGTGTTAAAAATAGTCAAGCAGGAAGCTTTGCAAGTGGTTCTACAATAACCGTATTAGGAGCAAAAGAAGCAGGAACAGCAAGTTCAATAACAGTAGATAGTTTAGCAGCAAAGAAACACCTAATGGTTCAAGCAAAATTATTTGCTTCAGGTGGTGGTATAGATACAAGACTTACATTCAATAATGATACAGGTTCTAATTATGCAACTAGAAGAAACTTTAATGGTGCAACAGATGGAACAGGAACTAGTGCTGCATATATAGAGGATTTATTAAATTCAGGAAATGAGAAATTTTTAATCAATATGAATATAATTAATGAAGCAAGTAAAGAAAAGTTAGTTATATCCGAATCTGTAGGAAGTGGAACAGCAGGAGCTGGTAATGCACCAACTCGTGCAGAAACAGTTGGTAAGTGGGCGAATACAAGTAATCAAATATCAGAGGTTAAGATAACTACAAGTTCTAATGCTTTCGCAGAAGGTTCAGAGGTAACAGTATATGGAACTGATTGATCTCGAAAAGTTAGCTAGGGGGGTATCTCGCCATGTTAACTTACAAACTGATAATTGGATAATGACAAAATGGAACGCAGATGAAGTTGATTTTTTAAAAAAAAATCCTACGCGCATAGTAAACGAACATGAAAAACTTTTGAATGAAATTATTAATTGTGAAGGAAATGCAGGAAAAACTGTTTTACCAACTCAAGTGGAAGTAGCAAATAATATTATTACGACAGCAGGATTAGCAGAATCAGCAAAAAGAGATACTGGAGAAACATCAACTACAATAACTCATGTAGGTTTAGGAACTTCTAACACAGCAGAAGCAGAATCTCAAACTTCTCTAGGTTCAGAACTTTCAGGTGGTTCTTATGCAAGACGAGCATTGGCTTCAGCAGGACAACGTAAGGTAGTAAATCAAACCTCAAAATATGGAATGTTATGGCAAGATTCTAATGTAAATCCATTACCTGTAACACTAAAAGAAGCAGGATTATTTACTGCTGCAACAAGTGGTATAATGCACGCACGGGTTGTATTCACAGATTTCACATTAAGCTCAGGAGATTTATTTGTTGTACAAGTTAACGAGTTAATGCAGAATGGTTCCTTATAAGTAAAAAAGAACAATGTTCTCTAAAAATGACCAAAGGTTAGGAATTATATTATTATTATCAGGCTTGGGTGTGTTTATACTACACTTGTTAATTGCTGCTGATTTCAGTTCAGAGAGTTCAGTAAAAGATTGTATGCAACTACCAACCGCTATGACAAAAATAAATTGTTAGGCGGACAGATGATAACGACAAACCACAGATGTATATGAGCAAAAATAGTTGTCCGCCTAACTTTTGCTGGCGTTAAGTGCCGAGTGTTTACCTTGTTGTCAAGACTCTCGCGGCTCCTTTGTAAAGCCCTTTCACTTAACAATAGTCTTACATTAGTGTTAAATATAAATCTATCTAAGGTTTATTAGGATTATTAATTATTAATTATTAATGCGTACAAAGAAATTCTGTACAGTATGTAAAAGAGAGTTAGGTACTAGACATCAACGCTCAATAGAATTATGCGAGGAACACGAATTTGCCTAGAGGTAGACAATCTGGAATAGGATTTGGTCAAAGAAATAAACAAAGAGGTCAATCAGACGCAGAAACATTAGTGGCGGTAAAGAGATACATCTACAAAAAATGGAAGATAAGGTGGATAAAAATAGAATATTTCCTACTCTTTGAAAAAGATCGCGAGAAGTTATACAAGTGGGCAGAACGTGTTACTAAAGAAGAAGCAGAAAAATATATCGTTAAGAATCCAGATATTATTCTATGGTATAAAACGTGTGGACTTGTGGTAATTGAGGTAGACGGTGCAGTTCATGATAGAAAGGTGGCAAAAACAGTTGAGAGAAATAGATTATATCGTGACGCAGGAATGAAACTTATAGTAGTGAATCTAGCAGATATAAAAGAAAGGAAGCAGAGTGTCGAAGATTATTTGGATCAAGAATTAACAAAGTGGATTTAAACATCTGTCTTTATTAGAACGCAGAAGGTATATAAATCATGCGATATTGTAAAGGTGTTTGCTCACAAGTAATGCCGTCTCATAGGCATTTAAGAATATATGATTTGTACGGTCGTTGTACAGTTTGTGAAACTTGGGTTCCATTACCCGCAGTTCGTTGTTCTTGTTGTTCTACAATTTTAAGAACAAAACCAAAACGCTCATCAAATAGGAAAAAATATATATTGAAGGATAGCTAATAACTATTGTTAATGGCTACAATAGTATCGTTTTCAATTCCAACTAAGGATAAATATCTTTTAGATATAGTAGATGATTTATCAAAACAGTTTGATTGTTCAAAATCAGTTATTATAAAAAGAGCGTTAAGAATGTTATGTGAAGAGTCAACCATTGACCCACTCGCAATAAAATTAGCTTGTAAGCAAAATGTTAATATACTTAATCAGATTAAGAGAATTGTGAATGAGGTAGAGAATAGTGCATAAGTTTTGTACCGAATGTGGAAAACATTTTAGGGGTGACAACAAACTTGAGATTATTGAGTGTAAAGCATTAGGTCATTATTGTATTCAGGTGTCAGATGAATGGGATTCTAAAAAACCATTTGACCCTATTAATATGAAAATGAATGATTATGATGAAACATGGCATAATAAACAAGGCTCTTTTCAATCAAGAATTATTGCGAGGGGTGACTTGGAAAACTTTGACGAGTTGGTTGTATACCAATGTCGTATTTGTAATAGCCAAGTAGAGTTCAAAGCTGACGAAAATAGAGAAGTTCCTGAAGCTCCTAAATGTAATGATTGTGGTGTTAAACTACAGCGCATGGAAGCATTATGTAAAGTTAAACTTATCAGGTCATTAATAATCCAAGAGCCATTTGATCAGGCTTCTAACATGACGCCTATGACACTTGAAGCAATAGTAACAGGTGATAACGCAAAGAATGTATACATTGGACAGGATAAAATACTTAGTGGTGTGTTCAGAGCGGTGAAGAAAAAAACAACAAATCGTATTGTTTTTGACGTAGCAGACATAAAATCAATAGATGAAGGTAAAGATATTCTACCAACTGAAGAAGAGTTAGTAAAGTTCAAAGAAATGTTAAATGATGATTGGCTTACAAAACTTACAGATTCATTCGCTCCAGAGATTTACGGACTTAAGGAAGAGAAAGAAGCATTAATTCTAAGCCTTGTTAGTGGTTCACGCATTGGGGATTTACGGGGTGACATTAACACATTATTGGTAGGTGATCCAAGTACGGCTAAATCAAGATTATTAAAATATGTATTAAAGATTACAAACAAATCAGCTTATGCACTTGGTCGTTCTGCTTCAGCAGCAGGCTTGGTTATGGGTGTTGATAAATTAGCAGACGGAAGAAATGTCATAAAAGCCGGACCTGTGGTTTTGTGTAGCGGTGGGTGTGTTTGCATTGATGAAATTGACAAAATGGCAGATCAAGACCGTTCTGCATTACACGAAGCTATGGAGCAACAAACTGCAACATTAAACAAAATAGGTTCAAACCTTACCATGCCTGCTGAAACAGTAATACTTGCTGCTGCCAACCCTAAAACTTCAAAGTATAATGTTAAATTATCTATCTCTCAGAATATTAATATGCCTGATTCATTACTATCGAGATTCGATTTAATATTTTTAGTTCGTGATATTGCTCATAGAGATTTAGATATGAAGAAACTTAAACATATTTCTAAAGTAAGACAGAATAAAAACGATTGTGAGGTTCTATCTATAGAAGAAATGACCAAACTAATTAACTATTGTAAGAAGCAAGAGCCAAAACTTAACGGTGTAGCTATAGACAAGCTTGAGAATTTCTTTGTTAATCTTAGGTCTATGGAGCAACCAACTGATTCTATTGCAATAGATATGAGGGGTTTTGAGGGGTTGATTAGATTAGCAACAGCACACGCTAAACTAAGATTTTGTGATGAGGTTGATGAAAGAGATGTTGATGAAGCAATAAGGTTATACAAATATAGTTTAGAAACATTTGGTATGTCTACACAAGGAGAGTTTACCGCTTCCACAATACCTGTATTTACTAATAAAAAAGATTTTGTGTTAGAGAGTATGAAGTCAATATCTGATAATAATAATAGATTTTCATTACCTAAACTAGTTGAAGTTATGGTTGATGAGGGAGAAAAATGGTTTAAAACCGAAGTTATTGCAACCTCATTCATACTCAATGTTCTTCAAAGGGAAGGTATATTAATAGAGGCAGACGGAGAGGATATGTATGAATATGTCAGATAGCGTCAATATGAAACGTTTACTCGTTATGGTTGGAGACGGATTCTCTCAATCAGAAATAGATCAGGCTAAAGTCATACTTGAGAAAGCCTTCGCACATTGGTCAGACACTACAGTATTAATTACTAATAAAGAGTTAAAACCTATTAAAGTTGATACTGACGCATGGTCTAAAATGGAGAAGGAGTTAGATGAATAAACGTAAAACAACACAAGCAAAAGTCAAGAGACGTAAGTTAAAAAAACCAAAAAGAGTTATGGTTATTAGTGATTTACACGTTGGTAGTTCAACTGCGGTATGCTCAGAAAAACCAATCATATCTGATTTGAGTACATATTATGTACCAAACAAATTACAGAAAACTTTCTTCAGGGCTTGGAAAGATATGATAAAATCTATTCATGGTACTATTGATCTCCTCGTAATTAATGGTGAGTGTATTGACGGTGCTAATGTAAAACAGTTAGGACAACAATCGTGGACAACAAACATTGATGATATGATGAATGACGCAAAGAAACTCATAGAGATGATACCATATAAAAAAGTGTTAATTCTTAGGGGTTCAGGTTATCACGAACAGGTTGACGGCACAAACTTTGAAGAAATAATGGCGGATAAATTAAGAGATTGTATAAAGTACAAAGCTTATGGTGGAGAAGGAAAAACAGATTACTTTGCATTTATAAAAATTTACGGTAAAACATTTAACTTTACACATCATATTGGATTCAGTAAAGCAGAAGCATATAGGACTACAGCACTTGCAAGGGAAATGGTTGGTATGCACTTCCAACATGATAAACTAGGTAGGGCAGACATTATGGTACGAAGTCATGTTCATTACTTTACCCATGTAGAGTTTACACATACACATGGTTGTACAACGCCGGCATGGAAATATCCAGACTCACATCTTTTTCGCGGTGGTTTAGCAGGCACTACTGCTGACATCGGTTCTGTTATGTTTACAATTCACCCTAATGGTAAAGTAGAGTTCGAGAAATATATAGCGGAAATAGACTACAAACCAAAGGTGTTGAATCTATAATGAAAAAGAAATACTCACTTACAATAGACGACAGTATGATTACAAACTCGGTTAACATTAAAGAGTTTATTCTTGACCATTTAAAAACAGGAGACAAAACTGTAGCGTCTATAATTGCAAAAGAGTTGGGTAGGAATAAGAAAAGAATTTCTGAAGCATTAAACCAACTAGAAGAAGAAGGGTATTTTACTAGCGAGGATCAACTAATAAAGTATAATGGCGGTTCAGCGTGGTCTAAAGTCTTTACGAGGGTCTAACATGGAGTGTATGTGTGGTTTGTGTTTACATTGGGGTTCAGAACAATGTGATGAATGTGAATGTTGTAGTGAAATGCACCGCACTTTTGCTTCGGATAAGCATAGTGTATAGAGGATAAACATGGTGTCAGTTGATTTTAAGATAGAGAGTGGTGAGAACAGGGGTATATATTATTCTGAAACCGAACGAATTATTGTTTATCCCTTACTACATGAAAACCTAGAAGATTTATTATACACAATCAATCATGAATTAATTCACGCTGCAATAGACAAAGCAGATGAAACACATGATGAAGATCAAGAAGAGAAAACTATTTTTAGAATACAATGGGCAGATGAGTTTATTGTTTAAAAAATATCCACAATTATATGCGGTGTTAATTCCTGCGATAGTGGTACCTATCATGCTCACCGTAACGTTTATTATAATGGGAATAGAGGTAAAATACAATGGTTAAAATATGGACTAAGTTTTGGAATTGGTATGAGAAACAATTAATGGGGTCATTGGCATTTCTATTAATGGTTCACATTGTTCAGATACCTCACATGATTTGGGCAGCAGACGCATATCTTCAGATTGGAATCATATCCAGAGTCCACCCGATTTTAGACTTTATTCTATACGGTGTAGATCTTGTAGAACTTTTAAGTTTGGTTAACATACTCATGTTAATATATGCACATGGTATTAGACATAGACTTGAGTAGTAAGAACTACGTCAAAGGCAGAGCTTTTGAATACAGAGTAATGAAATTTCTAAGAATGAAAGGATATTATTGTATGAGAGCTTATGGTTCAAAGGGGTTGTACGATGTAATTGCAATACCGCCAAAGCCTTATGGTTCAGATAAATGGTTTAATTACCCACTCTTGATTCAAGCTAAGACTAATGGTTACGTTCCACCAAAAGAACGTGAAAAACTCTTAGAACAGAAATGGCAAGGTCAGGTGTTAGTGGCATGGAATGATAATGGTAAGATAGCCATGAGAACAATCGAAGGGGAAAAGATTATATTGGACGCTCTCTAATACTATGTATGTCTCAAGAAGCAACATTCGTTGACAAGACAACAACTGTAAAAACAGCAGAACCTCTTCATTTAAAATTGGAGAGATTCTCAAAGGTATCAAAGATAGGCGTAACCTTGAACATTGATCCAAACAACCCTATTGTTTTGGACTCTTTACTTTTAGGCGTCTCCGATTCTAATACTAAATTTGCAGTAGAAGCTTTCAAGACTTTATGCGTTGAACAACTAGGCGCAAAACTAGTTGATGATGACGGTAATCCAATTACTGTTATGACCGCAAAAGAACTTGCAAAGCTTAGAAAATCAAGACTTGCATAACCGCAATTCTTTTTCTTTTTTTTCACAACACTTATATGTAGGACATGAGTATACAAACCATGACAGATTTGCCAACCGAAAAGCAACTCGCTTTCTTGAGGAAGAGAAATTATACTGGTTCAGCTCCTGCAACAAAACAGGAAGCCTCAGATATAATCTCTAAGATACTTGGGGATATTCCTCAGAAACCATTTGCTAAAGGAACACAACAGCAACAAACTGTTTTCGGTGCAAACGAAAAAGACGTCAAGTGGGAAAATCCTACTCAGGAAATCCTACAGAAGTATGACTCTTTGTTACGTCAAGAGCAAGAGTATGAGTCTCTCGCATTTGAGATAACAAGAACTTTGCACCCAGAGATGTCCACAAATTCGCAGACTTTTGGCATGATTGTTTCCGCGAAACAGGACAAACTGATACAGTTGACTATTGCAAATCGTCTATCTTTTCTCAAAGAAGCGGTAGACAAAAATAGTGCATAAGTTTAATAAGGCTTATTAACACTATTACTCTCTCTTTTTTTATGTATAGTCAAAAAGCAGCAGAAAAGCTTATTGCAGATATTAAACATTATTCTAATGATAATAAACTTATAATAAAAACAAGAATATTAGAACTTGCAAAAATGTATGAAGACGCAATTAAAGATCAGGTACCTAGTGTCATGGTTAAGATAAAAAACGTAAAGAAATACCGCACAGATGAACCTATAACTGCTAAAGATATTGCTTTATTGTTAGATAAACTTCGTGATGAACATTTTGAAACAGTAAGTAAAGCATGGATCTATAGAATATTACCTGACAAATACAAACATGAACGAGAGAAGGTTGAGAAAAAAGGATTAAATCTTGATGATATTACACCAAAAGAATTGTATTTGCATAAAGATGAGATCATGAGAAAAATTAAAGATATGGAGCGTGGTCCGGCTCAGGATATAAAAGTTAAAGAAAGTCGTGAAGATATAGAAAAATACAATTTTAAATGCTTTGTAGCAGGCGAATTAGCTAAACTTGCTATCAAAATGGAGAAAGAACATGATGAAAAACATGACCCCAAACTATGTACAAAGATTAGTAAGCACGTTAAATCAGCAAGAGATAGTAGGTTTGCAACACCATTAATGGAATACGAAGCTTTAATTGTGGCTTGTAATAGTACAACTTCATTGGCTAATGTAGTTCAGGGAGAGTACGGATTTAAAACCCGTTGGGAAATTGCTGAAGATGAAAAGAATTGTAGAAATTGTTTAGATAAAATAGAGTGCGCAGCAACAAAATGTAAATGTCCGTGTCATGATGTCGTTAAAAAAATGACAACTAAGGGTCTTAAATTTGCGATAAATACTAATGAACACCTTAAAGAATTAGATGAAAGAATGAAACAAATCATGAATGAAGATTGGAGCGATCTTTGTCCGTTTGCAAAAATACTATTAAAGAACCCCAAGATAGATAAATACATGAAAAACAGTTCTAAGAAAAAGATTATAGCTGCACATATTGAAAAAGATGATTGTAATCAATGTGACTTCTTTTTACAGGATCACCCAAATTTCTTTGATTAATAATGATAGATTTAACAGCAAGACAATGTATGTTATTGTCTAAAATATTAGAAGAGACACATTTTAGTTCATCGTTGGCTAAGGAATATGCTATAATTATGGATCTTATTTTAGCAGAAAGAGAAAATAAACGTAGAAGTGAGGATAAAGAATGGTAGATGTTGAGCTATCAGAAGCAGATTACAGAGTAATTATATCATGGTACGAGATAGCTTTTGCACATAAAGAAGATAAAATAAAGGACAGAGATGTGGAATTAATGCACAAACTTATGATTATGGCTAAGGCTATGGTAGATGAACGTAAGTCATTTACTTCTGATAATTAATGATTGTAGAGAGTAATCATGGCAGGCACTCATGTTGAAGTTGTAGGAGATAGTTCAGGCACTAAAGCACAAAACGCAGAGTGGTTTGCAGCAGATTTAAGCCCAGAAACCCTATCTTCAGACCAAGAAGCCAGTAAATTTAGATTATCAGTAGCAGTTAGTTCAGCAGTAGATGTACAATGCACACTAGATAGTGGTACAACATGGTTAAAAATCAACTCTGGAAACAATTTAATCGCTGACGCTTTATATATATTCGATATTCCTGTACGATTTGGAGACACATTCAATTTACGAACAACCAACGGTAGTGGAACAACAATTAGAGTTTGTAGAGTCTCTGAAGTATCAATGGAAGGTTAAGATTTATGGCTAATTACCCACCCCAAGACACTTCCGGTGTCGGTAGCACAGTAGAACAAATCGAACTTGCTGCTGACGCAGTTATTTCAAGTAAGATAGCAGACGGTACAATCACACTAGCAGATGTTAGTACAGCAGCAAAGACAGAATGTATTATGCTTGCTTGTTCTGACGAATCAACTACAGATTTGGCAGTAGCAACAGATGTAGTTAAATTCATTATGCCTTATGCGTTCACACTTACTGGTATTTCAGCTTCAGTACAAACAGCTCCCGCAGGATCAACTTTAGTGGTCGACGTTAATGAAGCAGGAACTACAATCATGTCTTCAAATAAAATAGTCATAGACGCAGATGAAACATCTACTGCAACAGCAGCACAAGCTCCAACTTTAAGCGATACTTCTTTATCTTCAGGCGCAATTATTACTGTTGATATTGATCAGGTTGGTTCAGGTACAGCAGGCAAAGGGTTGAAAGTATATCTAACAGGTTATCAAAGTTAAATTTATATAACTGTTTAACGTATACTAACCATGTGTAAAAAGTGTACAGACTTTCTTATGGAACATTTCTACAGGGGTTATTCTCCTGAAGAGTCTTTAGCATTATACAGATCGTCTCACAGTAATAAACCTGAAATGGAGCAACATTTACAAGATTTTGTGGCAGAAATGTTAGACGATCCTCACCGTTTATATGCGGTGTGGAAAAAATGGAAAAGGGAGCATGGTAAAAAATAATGATCATGGAAATATTATTATTCGGAACGTCGTTATTTATAATAACATTAGGAATACTAACAGGTGGAGTATAATGGGCGATTCTTTTCAACGAGATGTTTTTTTAGATAGATCAACATTTACTACTAATTGTTTCAGACATCACCATAAACGGTGTAAAGGGAACTATGGTAAATGTGGTTGTAAATGCCATGAAAGGTAATCAACTAAAGTGTAAACATTGTAAGAAAATATTCCCTAATCATCTAAAAGGATTCAATGACAAAGTATTTCATGAACTAATACATGATGTAAGTATGCCTAAGAAGAAAGTATTCGAACACGTTGACATAAAATATGAACTACCTGAACTAAAACGTAAGAACTTAGACGGAAGGAGAGTTTATGTTGATGAAGAAGGTAATCAATACGAATCTACTACAAACGTTGTAGGTTTTAGGGATAAACAAGGACTTCAAAAGTGGCGAGACGCAGTTGGAGAAGACGTCGCAAACTATGTATCAGGAAAGGCTATGGGGATTGGTACTAAAATGCACAACACTATAGAATTATACCTTAATAATCTACCCTTAGTGGAAACTAACCTGTTAGCAAACGCTCACTTCAATAATATCAAAAAACTGGTCAATAACATATCTAACATCATAGGTGTTGAGACTAGATTATGCAGTAAAGAACTTGGTTTAGCAGGAACGGCAGATTGTATTGCTGAATATGACGGTAAAAAGTCTATAATAGACTTTAAAACATCTAGTAAACAAAAGAAAGAGGATTGGATCAACAAGTATTTCCTACAGACAACAGCATATTCATTAATGTGGGAAGAACTAACAGGGGAAAAAATAGAACAAATCGTAATCTTAATTAGTGGAGAAGACGGCTCACTTGATGAATTTGTTCATAAAAGAGATGATTATGTTGAGGATTTATATGAAATTATTTACGAATATAAAACAGGGGGGGTATCTCCTGATAAATAAAGCAGGGGGGGGTCTATTTTTTTGGAAAAAGAAACACTCTTGGAAAATAATCAACGATAAAAATTCTACGTACATAGTAACGCAATAAAAATTTTCTACCACCCTAGAAGCATTTAAACACACACCCCCTAGTGCTAACTTTTCAAACTAGTGCCTAACTAGTGCCTAACTTTTAGCACTAGTGGTAATCTGCGGACTTAGTTAAAATCCGCGTCAAACCTCATTCTCATTCTATATTCTAAGAATAGAGAATCACTAATTTGATTTGTTAGCGTTTTTTTCACTTACCAATACATTAGTACTTACCAATAAATTAGTAATAAACATTTTTTTTGATATTAAAAATCTGAACCTTAAACCATTTTTACCCATTCAAAACGGGTTTAACTGGAAATTGGCTTAACCCAAGAAAACCCGTAGAAAACGGTAATACGTTAAGATTTAAAATTAAAATCTGAACCTTGATTATACATTCTAAGAATAGAGAATAAAAAAATAAAAAAAAGGATTTAGACACATTCAAACTTTTTCAAGTTCTCTCTGTATCTTTTTTTCACTACTTTGCGGTCGTTTGAATGGACAGATTGAATAGTAAACAACATGATAGCTGTTTCTTTCAAAGTGTGTCCATTCTCCAAACATTCAAAGATAAACTGTGAGTGTTTGGTAGAAAATCCGCCAGTTTGTAGGATTTTTTTCATAGACAATCGCCCAAAGTTAGAAGGATTTCTTCTAACGATAAACGATGTCATGTACCCTGTTTGCTCTGCAAGTGCTAAATATGGACAACCTGTAGAAACTAGGTTTCTGCCTGCTGTCTCTAGCACTCTGCAAAGCTGAGCGATTTCTTTGCCGTCTTGGGTTTTATTCCAATACGGCATATAGATGTCGTTCATAGTCATTTTATGTTCGTTCTCCTTTTACTTTTTTCCAGAGTGTTACACTTGGATTTTTTTGCATTTTGCGTTTCATTCTGCGTTTTTGTTTTCGTAAATCTTTTTGTTTTCTGCGTTGTTGTTTGCGTTGTTGTTTTCGAATGTCTGCAAGGTCGCGCTTTGTTGGTTTTATCTCAACCTTCTTAACTTCACTCTGCTGCTGTTGATTTTTCGGGGATGCATTTTGTAGATGTAGCATTTCAAGTTCTAAATCTAGTTCGTCTTTGCAGACGTTCTGGATATAGTCATGTTCTACACAATCTGGGTTGTAAAATGGACACTCCCAAGTTTCGACAAATTCAGAAATGCGTTTTTGATTTTTTGTCTCTTGTTTTTTTCCATAGTACCAAGAACCGAAGTTTTGGTTTTTACTCCATGTGTGATTCAAGTTAGAACAGATTATATTTTTATTCTGTTCTTTGAAGTCATTGAATCTTTTTACACCGTCTTTTACAGAGTGTATACAAAACTTTGATGATTTGTTTTTCTCTGCAAACTTTTCTAAGAATTTAATTCCTAGATTTGAAACGACGTATGCTAGCGCGTTTGTATCACTAACAAGATTTTCAACTTTTGCGTTTACATCTACACCACGCTTTTTCTTAATGGCGATTATTTCTTTAGCCATTTGTTTTAGAGCGGTAAAATTCAAGGTTCCGTTATGGTACAGAATTATACCTTTTTTCTCTAGTGTTGCGCGTTGTGGGTTTTGCATATCTTCTGACAAAACGAAGCCATGACAACCGCAAAGATGTTTTGGGTCTGGGTTTTTGTAGCTGCATTTTTTCTCGTCACAAGTTGAACCGTGTGAAGTTATGCGGGCATGGAAAACAAATTCTATTTTGTCTCCTTGTTTGAACCCCTCACTCTCAATAATTGAGAGTATGTCTTTAGGTGATAAATCCCGACCCTTGAAAAACTCGATAGTGTTTTTCTTGGTGCGGATTGAAAACCCGTTACCGTGTGGATTTTGACTAACCATAGATTCTAAATCTTCTATGGTTGGTACAGTTTTGAAGCAAGTTATGACACACAATTCTAAATCACGTACTCCTGTATGTCAGCATAGCTTCTGTCTACACGTATTTGTTTTTTAGCTGCGTGCAATTTTATTTTCTTTAAAGATTGATTTTCTTCAAAGAATCTATCAATCCATGTTTCGACAAAAGCGAAAATCACATTGTCGAAATCTGTCATTGTCTTGCAGCTTTTGAAATGAGGTAAACCTCTAATTTCTATTGTAGAGTGTAAACCGTGACAGTAGTTTACATATCTGTATCTTCTGTGATGTCCGTCGTCACCACTTCCGCTGATTTTGTAATCAGCTTCTATTCCTTCTCTGCATGATTCCTCATCGAATTTTGATTTGCACCAGTATGAAGAACCGTCGCTGTGATTTGGTGCGATTCCACATAGTCTGTTGTAAAATTCTGTGTTTGTTGTTTTGTACATTTTACCGAAGACATACAAGAAGTTACACAAGGTATCGAAAAATAACTTGTTTGTCATGGTTGAATACATACTCTGTGTTTTTACACTCATGTGTAAATGGCTAGAGCCTGTATTGTTTGAATGGAGACTTCCTAATTCGTAAACACGTTTTACAAATTGTCTCCAATCGTCAGCGTCGTATGTAATTTGATTTCTATCAAATTCGTTTGCGCTGTGGTCGCCTTCTTCTTGTGGTACATTTACAGAGCCGTCGCGATGAGGATTCATCTCATCTCTTGCAAATTGTGAAAGTACTCTTCCCTCAAATTCTTGATTTGTTCCGTCAATGTTTTTGAATTCTAGCACTTTTGCAAGTTGCACTAAACGGTCGGTTTTTTCTTTTAATTCTGAACCCTCAGAGTGCATGGTTTCAAAATCGTATTTGTCGATTCCTTCGTTCGTGTAGTTGTAAGGGTTGCCGTGTTCGGTTTTCCAGTAATCCAATGCGCCTTCATAATCCAAAGTGATGCTCTCGATTATTTCGGCAATTTCTGCACGAATTGTTTGTTGGTTTTGAATTTGCTGACTCATGAGTTATCAACCTCGTCGACAAATTCTACTTTTGCAATTACTCGAACTTTGAATACTCCTGCAAAATCTCTTGTAAATTCTGCGAGTAGTTCTTTTTGCATTTTTGCGATTAATTGCTTTACTGCGTTTGACCATGTCTCAATATCTGATAGCAAGTAGATACCACCAATTGTGACACGCTGTCCGTCTTCATTTCCGACTTTGTCGAATTTCAAAACAGATAGGTTTGGGCTGCCGTTGACCATTAGCGGATATTTTGCACCGTTAATGGAATAGTTTGTTTGGTTAAAAAATTCCAGTAGGGATTCTGTATCGGCTTTGCTTCTGTCCAATACGGAAAATTTTCTAGAGTTAGAATTGTCTGTGTATGAGAGTAATTTTCTGCATACTGCGCGGGCAATATCTGAGCGGACAAATAATTTTAATTGTCCATTCTCAAGATAAAACTCTAGAGAGTTAAAGTTCTCACCGAAGTCATTGAATAGATTCTTTGGCTCCTGTCCGTATTTGTTTACGAACATTTTGACAAAGTTCTCATCATTCATGATTTCCGATTTTACTTTTGGCATACAGGAATTTACCTATATCACTATATATAGCCATGTATCACAATTTTAGAATATTAGGCTACATTATATATACTGATTAAGTATTACTTAACTTTGGGCAGGGATATTGTAATGGGATTAAACCCTCAATTCTATACCCTACTACTACCAATAATTTAGTAACACTAAATCGAATCTATTTAAAATCCATACAGATACTATTCATACTATACACCACAAGGTATAGAATAATATTATTATCTCTAAGTCTGACACTCTCCATTCTTAGAATCGAGAATGAATTACTTCCCTTACTTTATGAAATAAATCCGCGCGCTTTTGTCTTTTGTTTATGATTGCTGAAAACCTAGTGACTAACCGCACCGTCGCCTAGTGACTAACCCTAGTGCCTAGTTCTATCGACCTAGTGACTAACGGTACCGTTCAGAACGGTACGCGTACTGTAAATTACGGTACCAGTACCGCAAAGTACGGTACTAAAAAAATTGAGAATCGAGCAACATTTCTACGGCATTTCCACATATAAATGTTTTCCCGGCCATTTTTTTAAAAAAATTATACGCCTAGTGCCACGCGTAGCGACTCTATTGCGTCAAATTTGTCCTTTGGTCGTTCTCCGTCATTGGCAGTAATCATCTCGAAAACGCCTTCGATGAACTCTTCGTTTGTCATTTCCATACCAGATTTGGCATTTGAGCCATATATATTTGTTTGCCCAATTATAAAAAAAACGCACTCGCAGATACACTTATATACCGGGCGCGCCCCTTGTTTTTTAAAGCCAAATAAAAATCTCGAAAATCGGGTGGTTATTCTTTTAGTAGTTCGGAAGCCTTTACCCATAATATCTCGTAGCGTTCGCCTGAACGGCTATGTTCTTCCATGTGTTTACGGCATAAATGGTGGGTATTCTTGCCTGTTTGTATGTGAAATGAGGCTACCTCATCACATAATCCACATTTCATAGTATACAGTATACTTTCTCATTTATAAAGATAGACCGTACAAAAATATTAATAAATAATAGTTATTAACTATTAATAAGTGTTATTATTAAGAGTGTGGTGTGAGCTTGCATATCCCTGTGGGAAGGACTACAGTAGCTAAGTAGCACTCTTAGGATAGTCTAATATCTTTAGTTTTAGAGGTATCTTCCTCAAAGGAAAGATATACCTAAACTTTGGTAATTCAGGTACTTTGATATACCCATGCTTAGTAGCATATTCTTTTTCTGTCATACCTAGTTTCTTTGCATTATCCCAGATTATACGTTTATTTACTCTAGTGTTATCTTTTACATAATGGTATTTCCTGCCCGTTTCACCACAATAAAGCCAACTAGCAGCTTGATAAACAATACCAAAATGACCCTCTGTTTGATCTGCAAAAGACACCAAACATTTTATTTCAGGAAATGTAGACTTTAACAATTTTATAGATTTTGAGATAAAATAGGTTCTAGGTATGGTACATGAGTCCAAAACACACATTCTAAGAAACTCAAAAGTATTATACTGATTACCCCCTTCCCATATAGATTGGGCTAAAAGCCTACCGCTGACTTGACCAAAAGTTATGACACCAACTAGGTTATTATCTTCGAATAAGCCACAAATCAAAGAAGCCTTACCAAAAGCATGAGTATAGTGATACTTCTCAACGAAGGGTTTTGCTATACTTCTTTCAATTTGTTTTACTAACACCAACCTGTAGCCCTACAGAAATCAAAGTTTTTAGGGTTATAAATGTTGTCTTCTCTCTCCCAATTAGAAGAGTCATATCTTTCTTTAGCCCATTCAGATCTAGGATTCTCTAAACTATCCTTTGCTATAAAACAACCCTCTGCTACAGGCATACAAAAAAAGATCGCTGCCACAAGGGCAGCAATCCTAAAATACGAAACTAGTTTTCTTACCATTTGCTAACTTCTCCGCGTTCTGTAAAGCCCTTCTAACCGCTAATTCCATATCAATAGAATCGAGTTCTGATATTGCACTATTGATATATGTGACATCTGTTACACCTAAAAGCCGTAAAATTTCTACCGTAATATGTTGTAAACTATCGCTTAATTTTTCAGCTTCATAAGAACTCACACCTGTTTCTAAAAACAAATCATAGTTAGACTTCATGTAGCCAAACACCCATGCTATCTTCTCTCTTTCACTAATCATTAATCCACACCCATTTTCCACCATTCTTCTTAGCAGAACGGCATATTCTAAGTAATTGCATAGTGTTGGCTATAGTATAGATTAAACGTGTATATTCTGAACCTGTAGCAGTACGCATTTCTTTTTGTAATTCATTCAATCTAGCCTGAACAACGTTAGGATCAGGAAGATCATAATCTTGCTCTTTTAATAATCCAAATAAGTTACCAAAACCCATTATACAACCAACCTCTTTTTATAATTATGTATTCGTCTAACAGATAGTTTTTTCTTACAACATGGGCAGATATTCAAATCTGTTTTTATACTTATAGAACAAGTCCTACATTTTTTATAATCTGTTTTATGAGCTGCATTAATATGCCTAGTTTCTAATCTAACACATATATCTTTACAAGGCATTACCATACACTTCCTTTGTCAGAACAATCCATTTCTGCACCGCAGTTAGTACACCTTAAATGACAAGAAGATAATTCACCCATTTCAAATCCACACCTAAGACATATATGGTTCAGCGAGTTTGAGGAGCTTTTCACAGTTTTCGTCTTTTGACGAGAGTGTGATTCTTCTGTCCGTGTTGAGTGATGTTGTTCCATTATTAATCTCTATTTTTATAAAGTAGAAACCTTCTCCTTCCTTAGTTTCTTGTTGCACTTCAGGCATTTTAATACCTCATCTCCCCAAGTTTCATTACAACACACCGTCATTTTTCTCATTCCTTGATAATATAAGTTGGGAATATGCCCTACATTTTTGAGAACAAAACATTTTACTTTTAACATCTTTACCACATAACATACATTTCATAGAGTTAAATCTATTAATAAACCCTTCTTCACATTTTAAACATATTTTATTTCTGCATACCCTAGAACCGTCTTCTTTAATTGGGATTATTATATTACAAAACTTACACCTAATTTGTGTGAGTCTCCTATATCTATTTCTGTTATATGCTCTTCTGTTTGCTACCCTAAACTTACAAGTTAACTTACAGTAAATTTGTGATAACTTGGTAGGTTGGAATCTTTCATGACACCCTGCACATTCTAAGAATACAGTTTGTGGTCTTTTTCTACATTCCATGCAAAAAAACTGTTTTGAAGGCTTTGATGATTTTGCATATTTCTGAAACACCGTAAAACTCTTCATACAATCAACATTTCTGCATATTCTTAACATACGGTATAATAATACTAATTCAATATAAAAGTTATGCAGAGGCAAAAGCGCACAGAAGAGGTCAGATCTAAAATTAGAGATTTGTATATATTTTTCCATAAAAGTCCGTCTAGCATAACAAGAGAATTAAATGAAGATCAAGAATTTACAAGAAAATACGGTACAATTACCGTACCCGGTGTAAACTATCATATCCAAAAAATCAAATCTGAATATGAACAATTTATAGGAGAAGACGCTATTGATAAATATACAGCAGAGTTTGTTAGGTTACAAAACTCATTTGATCATGAATTAGATGATGTAGACGAGATGATTAACAGGACAGAAGATGAAGATGTAAAAATCAAACTTATGAGATTAAGACATGAAATCAGATTGGATAAAATGAAAATGTTACAAGATATAGAATTACCACTAGCGGTAAAAAAACTGAAAATGGAAAGAAAGAAGAAGTTATCTACTATCAAAGAAATACCACAGGGAGACGGTGTAGGAGATACTTCTATTTTTGAAGGAAAGGGAAAAAATAACGTTGAATGATTATGAACTAAAAATGTGGAGCTGGTTAATTGGAAGCCTGCCCTAAATGTAAAAAAACAAAAGGTTGGGAATGGATCTGGGGTAAGAATGATGGACATTCAAAAGGATATTCTAAATGTAAAAGTTGTGGAGCTAAATTCTAATGCCTAAAGGACTAGCAGCAGAAGATACTAAAAAATTAGTTTTAAGTCAAGTAGATTCTGATCAAACAGAAGTTCCAGAAGCATTTTGGTGTAATAATAGTTTATCCAAGAAAACAGATTGTTGTTTTTGGCATTTTGTAGGATCTCCAGAAAGAGATGATATATATCACCCTGTATATGAATATGAACAAATACTCTTAAATGAATTAGAGAAAACAAAATGTATTGCTTGTTACAAAGCTACTGGGCTTGGAATTACAGAATTTATGATTAGGTGGATTCTTTGGAAATCACTAACTGATGATTTCTTCTTTGGTAAAGAAGCAATAATAGTCACCGGACCGAATGTAGATTTGGCACAAGATATTATTAAAAGAGCTAAGGATTTAATCAGAGATAAGATAGACTATCAAGACGCAGGAGTATATGAGTTTGTAGTAAATGGTAGTAGAGTAAAATGTTATCCTTCAAACAACATTCACTCAGCTAGGGGTAAACCTAAAATTTCAGTATTCTTTGGAGATGAAGCAGCGTTCTTTAAGATTAGAGATGATAGTATAGTAAGAACTGTAGGAGAACGTTATATTGGTAAATCAAACTCTTGGGTAGTTTGGGTATCTACAGCAGGAGAAGAAGCAGCAGGATTCTTTTTTGATATAATGGGAGAGAAAGATTCAATCTATAAGAAACTAGAGTTCTATTATGAATGGGGATTAAAGAAAGATAAGAAAACAAAGACAAGTGTATTCAATAAGAAATTTATAGATTCAGCTATGGAAGCACGTTCTTTTGCAAGAGAATACTGCGGAGAGTGGGGTTCTAACTCTGGAGATATATTTAGTGCTGAAGCACTTGAAGGTGTATCTAATGATGATTACCCAATAAAACCGAATGATGATTCGTATGATAGAGTAATGGCACTTGACCCCGGATTCAGTTCTTCAAACTTTGGAATAGTTATTGCACAAAGGTATAATAAGATACCACACGTAATTTTTGCAGAAGATTTTGAACGAACCTCATACACACAAATACTCTCAAAAATTAAAACGTTGGCTAAAAGCTATAAGATCAGGAAAATACGGGTTGATAGCTCAAGACCCGAATTAATTAAAGATTTAAGAGAATTAGGATTTGATGTTGTAGGATTAAACTTTAGAGTGTCAGGAAAAGAAATGACAGCTAATGCTTCAGAAAAAGTAGCTAAATTAGACGTTAGAATACACCCTACAATGAAACGACTCATATCACAACTTATGACAATTAAGTATAACACTAAAGGAACCCCCGATAAAAACAACCATAATCCATTTGATTTAGGAGACGCTTTTCTCATGTGTCTTTGGTACTATAAAATGGGCGGTGGTGTAGCCAAAATAGTATATTAGTTCTCTTTTTGATTTATTTATAATACTCAGTATGGTTTATTATTTAAAACTAGACCAAAAGACTTGGGGAGCAGGCGATTATGTTAACGATAATACCTTAGCCCTAACAGGCACAATATATAGTGATGAAGCACTATCTAATGTTGTAAACATATCAACTTATACACTTAAAATTAAGGTTTATCCTAAAGAAAGACCTGATTGGTATCAATTATCAGAAGACGCTGAAATTGTATCAGGCTCAGCAGGCACTTGGAGATACAAACCAACCATAAACAAATTAGATGATTCAGGCTTATACAGAGTAGTTATACAGTTATCTAAAACAGATGAAAGACTAACAGCGGTAGGTATAAAAGGATCAGATGAACTTTTGATTAGAAACGTTCCAACTATTACCTAATACTTCTCTAATTAATTACCGTCATTAAACCATTATTGGCAATATTTAATAAAGTAAGAGAAGGCAAGATAGCCGTTATTAATGAAGAACATGGTAATGCTTTAGTAAGAAGCTCAGATGGTGGATTTAGAGATTTTACCTTTGAACCTGAAGTTAGCTTTGAAGACTTATTTTACACTAATGACCATGACGCTAGATTGTCATTAGCTTGTGATACATACGTTCAACTTATTTTAGGAGCAGGATTAAAGATAAAAACACAAAATGTTAAAGCTAAAAAGAAAATTGAAAAATGGTTAAATGTAACTCAATTTGAACGTAAATTAGAAGACGCCACACATTCTTTGGTTGTAACAGGAAACGCAATATTTGAGAAATTTCCAATGTATGCAGATTTGATAGAAGTTGATATTACAACAATTAAAGAAATCATTAGAGATGATCATGGTAAAATATTAGAATATGTCCAAGAAGTAGATGGAATAAAAAATATCTTAAAACCGAAAGATATATGTCATTTTAAACTATCTAACAGGCATAGAGAGGTTTGGGGTAGAGGATTATTCCAATCAGTAGCTTCAAGAAGGGTTATTGATGGTGTTTATGAACCAAGTCCAATAGAATCTATGTGGAAAGTAGAAAATGCTATGGTTAAGATTTTTGAGTCTTATGCAAGTCCTATGATGTTAATTCATTTTGCTGACGCAGGCGAACAATTCATAGAAAAACAAGCTGACGCATTTAAAAAGGCTAAACCGGGAGCAAAAATACTCACGGATAAGGAGTTTGACGTTAAAGTGTTTGAGGTTAATCCTGCAAGCAAATTTGACAAATATATTGAACATTTGCAGCAAGATGTAATAGAAGTAGGCTCACAATTCCCATTACAGATGTTTAATGCAGGATTTACAGCAAGAGCTTCTTCAGAAACAACAGATTCTGTCGTTTTAAGAAAGATTAAACGTATTCAAAGACGATTATCCGAACAAATTAAGCAAGAAATCATTGATCCTATGCTAAAAGCAAGCAAAATCGACCCAGATAAAGCAGATATTAGTATTATATTTGAAACAGAGAGTAAATTTGAGTTATCTGCTGATGATATTCAGAAATTATTTGAAAAAGGAACGATTACAAGAGATGAAGTAAGAGGTTATCTCAAAAAGAACACAATTATTGACTTAGATGATGAAAAAGATGGAGATCAACCACCAATTACAAGTGTTACACCAACAAACGACCTACAAAATCAACCTATACCAACAGAATTTGATGAAAAATTGGAAGAAATAAAGGGTTTAGTCAAAGAAAAGATACCAAAACCACGTGGTAGACCTAAAAAAGTGTAGTGTAGACTAATTACTTCTATTAATAATTAATAGTTAATAACATTCTATGAAGAAAATTACAGGTTTGTTAGCTTTACCTCGTATTTCTCGTAATGGAAACTTTTATTTTCCAGAAGAACTAGCAAAAGCAGACGGTAAAACAGTTCCGTTGAGATGGAATCATATTCAAGATAACGAAGGAATTATAGGAACTGCAAAACTAATGTATGATCAAGATAAAATGCAAATTAACTATGAAGCAACAGTAGAAAATGAAGCTATTGAATCACAATTAGCAAATAAAGAATTTAAAGTGAGTCTAGGAGCAGAACCACAAAAAGAAGAACAGATTTGTCATGATGAAGGTAAATGTTACAATGTTCCATTAGGATTAGATTTTAAAGAAATGTCTATAGTAGAAACTCCGGGAATACCTGAAGCCACTTTAGATGTTATAGAATATTTTACTACAGAATCAGTTAAATTTGAAGATTGTAAATGTGAAAATACTTCTAATAATACTTCCAATAAAGAAATAAGCATGGCAGAAGAAACCGAAACAAAGGTTACTGTAGATACAAAGGAAGTTCCTGTTGAAAAACCAACAGAAGCACCTCAATGTCCTGAAGGTCAAACCTACAAAGACGGTAAATGTGTTCCAGAAGCACCAGCTCCAGAAGCCCCAAAAGCACCTGAAGCAGTTGTTCCAACACCAACCGTACCTGTAGCAGCACCTCAAGAAGATTGCGGTTGTTCTAAGGAAAAATCAGCAGAAAATACCAATGTTGAAACAGAGATTAATGCAAAGGTTGAAGCCAAACTAGAATCCATTCAAGATGAGATTCGTGAGAACTATGCTCCAAAAGCAAAGGTTGAAGAAAACACAACCCCAAAAGGTTATGTTGAAGAGAACGTCGACGAACAAGTTGAAGATCTCAAAAAAGTGCTAAAAGGAAACAGCGTAGTAATAGAGATTGACAAAGAGGACTTTTATCAAGCCCACACCGTCAAAGAAAATTCTCCTGTTACAGAAGCAGTTTCAACTTCAGGTACTATCCCAACCGTATCTGCTCAAAGAGACATAATCGTTTTACCGGGTGGCATTAGTGTCAAACCAGTAAGACAATGGACTCAATTTAAAGAGATTCCGCAAGGTAACGACAAAGTTCGTTTCTACAAAATTGATATTCCGGCTTTCGGAGATATCACAGAAGGTGGATCGGACATCTCTGCAAGTACACATACTTTAACTAGTATTGATGTTGCAGCAGATACACCAAGAGGAATTAGACAGGTCGTCAAAAAGACCGAGATTGAAAAATACCCAAGTGGTCTATTAGAAGCAATCCGTTCTACAGCACGATTGAGAGCTATCCAAGACGAAGCAAGTATTATCTTGAAAGATATCGCAGCACCAGCAGCAGCAGCAAGTGGATTTAACACTTTTGTTGCAGGAAAACACTTAAGAGCTGACACAGGCGCAGATGTAACATCTACATCTACCGAAGACGCAGCAGGAGAGTTCCTAAAAGAAGGTGTAGAGTTTGGTCGTCAAAAACTAGAAGAAGCAGGCTATGATGTAGCACCGGGACAAATTGTCCTTGCAATCACACCTAGAGCTTTTAGAACATTAATTTCTGATCCTGACATAGCACGTTTTGTGCAAAATGGAGATCCTTCTATCTCACAACAAGGTAGATTGGAAAGATACTTAGGTGTCGATCTATTTGTTACAAACACACTACGAACTGCTAACAACTCATTCAGAAATGTAATGTGGGTTAAAGGCAAAGCTTTCGCAGTTGCTTCAGGAAGAAAACTCGAACTAGAGTTCGATAAAAACATTGATAACCAATCCGTTTCCGTAGTTGCAACACATAGAACCAACGCAGGAATATTGGATCAGAACGCTTACGTTATCTTAAGTAGCAAACAAGATTAGTCAATAAGGTTAGACTAAAATAAAAACTTCCCTTATCTTTTATTTATATTTATTAAACAATGGTAGATATCGAAGATCGTCTTTTTCAACGAATAGATAAATTCGAAGAACGTTTAGATGATACTTGTAATCGTATTGAAAAGATTGACGCTTATATCACATTAGAAAGAGAAAATTCTGACAGAAAATTTAATAAGGCAGTAGGAGTTTTAGGCACGGTTATTGGTGCTATTGGATTGTTTAGTGTAATTGATTATTTACCTAGCATTTAAATATTACTTCTGATTTGTCATTATTATGGGGGTTAAATTATGTGGTCAACAAGATACATAGGAATCATATCTTATGGTTTAATATCTGCACTACTAGTCGCAAAAGACATAGTAAAAGATGTTGAAGGAGCAGTAATACTACTTGCACCTATAGCAGCATTTATTGTAGCAGATCAAATTAAACATAGAGATGATTAGAATTACTTATATAGTAAAAATTTAGGTATTTATTATGGAATACCTATATATATTTCTTTTTTTCTTAGCGTTTGCTATGGTTGGATTAATGATTGGGTTGACATTAGAGGAAGCCTTTGCAGATTATTTTGACGCAGTAAATATTAGATATAATGATAATCCAGTAACTTGTATATTTGAACCCAAATACGATGAAAAATATTTTAATTCAAACCAAATTCCTGTTATATTTACAGGTGTAAAGGAATGGGAAAATACACTAACTAAAGCAACAGGTGGAGATTGGTATATACCAATTTATGTATATGAATGGGAAGAACATATTGATAAAGAAGTTCACGATTATTTAGATTGTGATATATTCATAACATTTGAAGAACACAATGATGGTAAAATAGTAAACAATAGTGCATTAGGATTTAATTATTATAATCATAGTTGGTCTAAGCATAAATACTCACATATAGTAGTATTTTCAAACACAGTAGACAAGGAATCATTTAACATTGATTTAGGTGTAATAGAAGATGGAGATGTGGTTGAAATAACATTAAAATCTGTTAGAGTTCCAGATTCTGACATTCATCATATTATAAAACATGAATATGGTCATGCAGTAGGGTTATTACACCATTGGAACGATGATAGATCTAACGATCCTAGAAGTGTAATGCACCCAACATTTACACCTTTTGAGGATTATTATATGGAAATACAACCTAGAGATGTTTATGGTATAATTCAATTATATGGTGAAGATGGTTGGTCACACCCAAATCCTGCGTTTGTGGGTAAAAAAATAGAAAGTTTGGAATGGTTTATTCCAAAGATTGACGTACTTGACGTAAGAGTATTGTTGCAATAAAATCAAATTCTACCATAAAATCGCCTGTATTATACACATATCTTTCCATATCTCCTAGCCATTTTACGTTGTTTTGTTGTAATAAAATTTGCATAACTTCTCTTTATATAATCCCTAATATAAAGATGTATATGGTATACGGAGATTCAGCAGAAGTACAAAAATTAGTTTGGGGAAACGTAAAGTCTTCAACCCCTGCAAACGTAGCTAGTGCTTTACAAGTGGCAACAACTAAGATTAATTCAGTATTAAATTTACAAACAGACATGAGTTCAGTTCCAGAAAGGATAAAGACCATAGCAGAATTATATGCAGCAGGGCTTATTCAGGAAGCTAGAACGGGTCGAGAATCTACTTTTACCAAACAGGCTATGGAAGTTTTACTAGCAGTACGAGATCAACAAATTCCTACTCAAGAAGGTAATTGGGGAAATGTTAGGTTTGTATGGTAGTGAGGAAAGAGCAGAATGGAATTGGTTAAACGACGAAACAGAAGCAGAGGGAGAGAATAATAATTGAAATGTAGTATTTGTGGTGAAACTATAACTGACGACGGAAATAATCAATATGAGGATCACTTGATGTGGCATGACCGTAACGATTAGAAACCTAAGTGGCGCAAGAGAAAACTTTGATAAAGTTCTTGATTATCATTTAACTGATGATTGGACTTCAAGTAATACAGGGGGGGTCACACCTGATATAGAAAATGGTACAGATGATCCAGATTTTATGGCTAGACAAGATATAACAGGCGCAAATAAAATTTTTATCAACGTTGTTAGTAGAGCAAGAAGTTCTGATTCTGAAAACGACCCTAATGGAGACGGAAGCCATGAATGGAGAACTGAAATCTCGATTGATGTTTGGGCAGAAGATTTAGAATATTTGGGTTTATTTGAAGATGAGATTAATCGTATAGTATGGGAAAGATCTCCTGATAATTCTACAAGATTAGTTAAATCAAACGGTGCTAATAGTGAAGCACAGTTTTTTGAGAATACTGAGTTGGAATTTAACCGCATTGAACCTGAAGGAGAATTAGACACCAACCCTAGTAGTCAAGGATTCTTGATTATTGTTTGGTATAAGGATAAGTCATAGATACTTCTCTTTATTATTTTAAACTAAGGATTTACTATGGTAACAGCACATAATATCACTACTAAAAAAGATATTGTAAAACCACTACAATATATTCAGGAAACAACCAATACATTAACCACACCTACTGCATACGGTACTACACCAACTTCAAGTCCTACATTTGTAGCAGCAGGACTTAACACAGAAATCACACTAAACCCAGATGTTGTACACCAAGACGTTGATGTTTTAGGTTCAGAAGACGTTGTAGACGCAGTTAAAACAGGAGAATTATATACATTTACAACAAGATTTAATCCAACAGATTCAGTATTATTAAATTATGGTTTAGTATCTGGAGCAGGAACAGGAACTATTGACGCTTCATTATCATTCATATTTTCAGAAAAATTAGATAACACAGAAAATTATACAATATTAAAAGGTTGTTTACCAACTTCTACAACTCTATCATTAGAGAGAGGAACTTGGAACGCAGATATGACTTGGATTTGTAAAGAAATTACAACCCCTGCAACTTCACATGGTTTAACTAGCCCAACATTTGTATCAATTCCTACAGCAAGCCCATTAACTCATACTGACGCAGGATCAGACCCTTTTACATGGAACTCTGTAGCAACACCTGAAAGAAGATTCTCAACAACTGTAACAAGAGAAATGTCAGTTTTATCAGTAAACGGAGAAAGTAAAATTACTTATGCAAAACCAACCTCAAGAAGAATTGAGTTTAGTGTTGACGCATTTGTAAAGAATACAACATTCATATCTGACTTTAAAGCAAAAACCGCAAGAGCAGCAACATATAAATTCTCATCTAGTCCTGCAAAGACTTTAACATATTCAAATTGTGTTGTAACAGGATATTCAAGTGCTAGAAGTGCAACTACAACTGACGCATTTGTAGAGAGTATTACAGCAAGAGCAGAAGGCTTAACCATAGCATAAGGCTTATAAAGGCTTAATAACTATTAATTATCAATGGAAGTTGATTTAGAAAATGGTAAAGTTAAGGTTCGAGACGACCTTGTTTATGAGTTTAGAGAACTAGTAACACGTAAAGATTTACAAGTAATAAGAGATCTTAGAAAAAAACACTCTGAATTAGAAGAGAAAGGTGTTGAGAGTATATCACAAGATGATATGGAAAAACTTGAAGACGAATGGTATAATACAGTATTACCACTAGGACTAAAAGACTTTAAAAAAGATGATATAGATAATCTCACAGAAGGGGAATTAAGAGAATTAGCAGCTTCTACGTTTGTTTTTTTAACAAAATTTGGGTCGACCGCTTTGGCGAAGCAGTTCGCTATTGCTACGAAGGAGATCCAAAAGAACGACTAGAGGCGTTCAAAGACTTTCCTGAACTAAAGAATATAGTTTTAATTCTTAACTCTATCAATTTAGGTTTTGGTTCATTACGTGATGTGTTAGACATAAAAGACAAATATGGTGAAAAATTCCTTACTGAGTTAGGCACAGTTCAAAAAATCATAAATACTTTACAAGAACAAGATAGTCGTAATTCACATAGAGTTGGCTAGCGGAATTAAATGGACAGGAATAAAAGAGTATAAGCAAAAGCTTGTATCGTTACAGAAAGCAAAGACACGTTATGAAAAAGAATATCTTAAGATTTTAGAAAACTTAACATTAAAAATGATTAAACAAGCAGCTCCTAAAGACACAGGAGAGTATGCTAATTCATGGACAGTTATTCAAAGAGGTGCAAAGTTTATTGTTATAGATACAAGTATGCCTGATTTGTTTAACTGGTTAGAGAATGGTACTAGACCACATAAAATTAGAGCAAAATCAACAGATTTTCTATCTTTTGGTGGAATATTTAGAAAGGAAGTAGACCACATGGGTACACAACCACAACCACATATTATTCATGTAGTAAATCAACTGGATAAAATCATGAAAGATGTAATGCACGTTCAGATGAAAAAACATAATAGATTATTCAACCATATATCAACAACAGGTGGTGTACCAAAAACCTCAAACATTACAAAAACTGTAGGTCTTACAGGAACAAAAGTTTCTAGTCTTCGAGGAAGGGGTAAAATTACTATGGTTAGGGCTAGAACAGGTAGAAAACAGTTCAAAAGAAGACTTGGAAGACGTAGAAGAACAGGTCAATGGATTAAAAGAGCTCAAGCAAATTAGTTCCCTTTATTATTAGTGAGTAGTAATATACATGGCAAGGAATGAAGTATCTAGGTTAACAATATCCATAGATATTGATAAAGCAACAGGTAAAATCACATCTTTCAATCAAAAGATTGGAGAAACTGAACGTAAAGTTAGATCAGCAGGAAACGCCATGCAACAAACAGGCACACAAGCTGGTCGTATGGGAGATCAAGCAGCAGCAGGCGCAGTTGGCTTTCAGACTATGGCACAGGGTATGCTTAACGTTACAACTTCAGCAGCACAGACATATACCTCATTTACAAACTTAGCTTCAGCAGAACATAGAGTGGCAACTGCACATATTGGTGTGGCAAGAGCTCAAGATTTAATCAATGCTAAACAATTAAGATATGATGAATTAGTAGAAAGGGGTTTAGGAAATTCACGAAAAGCAATAAACTTACAAAATGAATTAACAACAGCAACAGCAGACCATACTGCAAAATTAGAAAAACTTAGAATTGAAAAATCTAAACTTAATGATGTTTATATATTATTTGGTGTCAACTTATTAAACGTAGCAGTATCATTAGGTACTACAATATCTGCTATGAAAATGGCAGGAATCAGTACAGCGGGTTTAACTTCTGCACAAAAAGGATTAAACTGGCAAACAACAGGATTGTTATCAAAAACAGCTATGATACCCGCAGTAATGACAGCAGCAGGCAGAGCTCAAATTGCAGCAGCGTTTGGCACTAGAACATTAAGTGGTGCAGTTAGAGGTTTGTATTTAGCACTCGGTCCGGTGGGTTGGGCAATAGCTGGTGTAACTACATTATTAGCAACATGGGATATGCACTTAGGTAAAGTCTTTGGTTCATTAGATGAGATAGGTAGAGGAATATTCGGAATGTCAGACGCATTAGAAGAAGTTGAATCTGAATTAAATACAACAACTACAGCAGTAGAAGGTTTAGATTCATCATTAAAATCTACAGCAGATACAATGAAAAACCAAATACCTGACGGTACTAAAGTCATGGTAGCGGGATTACAAAATGCAATAGATAAGGCAGATAACTTCCAACAAAAATTATCATTAATTAGAACACAAGCAGAGATACTTAAGAGTTCAGGCGTACTGGCGGATTTTCGTTAGGGGGTCTAACTAGCCCCCAAGCAGTAACAGGAACAAGTTCTGGGGGATTTGCAACTGGTTCAACAAGTGGTGTACAAGTACCAACAGAACAAGGTGTACCACAAACAGCAAAACCACAAGCAGCACCTACTTCTAGTTCAACTCCAAGTGCTGTATCTGCAAGAGGTGGTGTAGTAAAACCTGTTACACAAGAACAATTAAATCAAGAAACAAAACAAGCACTTGAATACACAAGAACTCATGGTGGAATGACAAGTAGAACACCTAGAGGTACTTTAGTTTCAACACAACCAATGTCGTTAACACCGCAGCAAGAATTAGCAGCAAAATTACAAGCAGGATTAACAGGTGGTACACAACAACAAGCTGCACCTGACTTGAACGCATTTATGGGAATGGCAGATCCATTTACTGCTGAAGGACTTCAAATTTATGGTTCATTAGGAAATGAACAAAAAGTAAAAATATTAGAATCTAAAATATCACAGTATACTGATTCTGACCCTGCTTTAGCACAAAGATACTTTGACGTATTAACACAAGTTGTAGCAACACAAGTATTAACCCCAGAACAAAAAATGGGAGAGTTTAAACTTGATAAAAAAGGATTAAACTTTGGAATAACAACTTCTTTCGGAAGGCTACCAAGTGGAATACATGATGGTGTAATAGACACATCAATGCTTGAAGGTAGATATAAGAAATCAGGTGTAGCACAATTACAACAAGCCATGATGTTACAACATGGTATGGCAGGAATAAACAAAGCACAACAGCTTAGATTCAAAGCAATTACAGAAGGTGGTAAGGTGGTGGAAAAAGACGGAAATCTATACCTTGAAACCAGCTTAGGTCGTGAGTTATTACCAACAGGAAAAACAGTAACAACCCAAGTTTTTAATCATTTAACGGGTGAATATGAAGATAGAGAAATACCTTTCCAAGCATTTAAAGCACAAGAAGAAGCAGCAAGAAAAAGACAACTTGCGTTTGGAGATACAAGAGGTGTATTAGGCACAGGTGGAATATCATTCCAACAACAATTATTAGCAGCAGGCGTAGGTGGTGCAGCAAACTTGGCAATATCACAAGGTCAATCATATTATAGAAATACCGTATATGGAGAAGCTACAGGTAGTATGGCAAGAAGCCATGCAGCAGCACAAGCATTAGGTAGAGCAACATGGTACAAAGAACAAAATAAAAATTATACTATATCAAGAGGTGGAAGTGGTCATGGAATAGTTAATCATTATGTTAGAAGTGCAGTATCAGCAGAAGATAAAGAAGCTATGAATAGTTTAGCAAACTCACATGACGCACAAGTTAAAGAATTTGGTCAAGAAGCGTTTGATAGAGGTAAAGACCTTGATATTCTTTGGTTAAGAATACAAACAATAAATCAAGCAAAGGCATTAAACGCTAGTATATCTGCAAGAGTAACAGCAGAAAGAGCAACAGCATTAGATTTTGGAAATCAACTAGGAATATCTCAAAATGAAGCATTACAAATACTTAGAGATAAATCACAAGGAGAACAAGCATTGGCAGATATGTTAGCATTTCAATTAAGACTTGAAGCACAAAGTACGGGGGTTGTAACTTGAGTTTAACACCAAATTACGACATTAGTCCTCTTAGTCCTAAGATTATCATAACTGATAGAACGGGAACGGAGAAATACCGATATGAAACAAGTGTAACTACTGCTTCAGTATCTCCACAACAAGACTTTACATTATCAGAACTACAAATCCACAACGGCATAAATAGTGATTATGGTTATGCTGTAATCAAAATAGATGATAAAGATAACTTACTTACTGATACAACCTCAAAACTTAGAGATTCGAAGATTGAACGACAATGGGATATTCAGATTTATTTGGGTAAATCACAACCTTTACTTCAACGATATTTCTATGGTAAGATTTATGATGTTGATATTCAAAGACCATTTACAAATAGACAGACTTTAGTTATAACTTGTATAGGTTGGGGTGTAACGTTAAGGGATAGAATTACAAACATTAAACGTTTTCAAGGAAAAACAGCAGACGGTGTAACAGTAGATTCAACAAACACTACAACCAAAGTAAGTGAATTAGTAAAGCAAGTAGTTACAGATAATGATCACCAAGCAGATCATGGATTAAACAATAATGATTTAGGTATAACAACAACTGGTGTTCAAGAAGTAGATATAAAATTACCTGACTTACAAAAAAACTTTGCAACATACGCAACAGTTCTATCAGAATTATCATCTAGTGGTAATGTAATGTATGGTGTTGACGCTGACAGAGATTTGTTTTTGAGAGATCCTAATTCAGTAGATTCTGGATTTTTATTTACAAATGACTTGAGTTCATCAGTATCACAAAATTGGGATTCATCAAGGATTGGATATTTAATAAATGCTAGTCAATCATGGAGAGATTCATCTTATGATGGCGCATATTCTTTCTTACATGGATTAGGTGCAAACTCTGTAAAAATAGACACATCTAAAGTAGGTTCAGAAAATGCGACAAGAGCTTCAAACGTATCATGGATTGGAATACCATTTACACCTACAACAGATAATATAGCTAAAATAGCATTAAAGATAGCAAAGACAGGAACACCTACTGCTCCTGCAACAATTCAAATTACGGGTATTGATACATCAGATAATAAACCAAAGGTCAGTAATTTAAGGAAAAGTCTTGTCCTTGATAGTCAAAGAATACAAGGATTAACAACAACTGGTGCTTGGGAAGAAATATCATTAGATGAAAAGATAAACGTAGAACCAAACACACCATTAATGATAGTTATAAATCAATATGGAAGCAGTAGTAATAATTTTACTTTGGATTATCAAACAGGTACAGGTACATTCTATACGTCTTCAGACGGTGACACATGGTCTAGTGCAACAGGTAGTTTTTCATTTAGAGATTATTCACAGAAAGCACTTCATATAATTCTTGAAAATACTAGGGCAAAGGCAAAATATGGTGTAAGAGAAAAAGTAGTTAATTTTAATGCAGGGCAAGAAGAAGGAAGTGCAAGAGAGGCTTTGATTAATGCAGGAGAAGTCTTAGGTTTGGAAAGAAGACATTATTCTCAGGTTACTGTAAGCACACCAACGTTAAGAATACCATTAGGTCAATTTTGCCGTGTGGTTGATAGTAAAACAGGATTAAATGTAAAGGCTTCAATTATATCTATGGATATACAAATGTCCGCTAGATCTGGAGAAACTTCTATTGGTGCAGATCAGGTAATATTAGGATTAGAGGAAGTGCATTATTAGATGAGTATTGATATTAATAATTATATTAGAAGTGGAAAGTCAACTGATAGACAAACCATAAATAAGATATTAGAAGCCCTTCAGGCAGCAAATCCAGAAGTAGAGCAAGACGCTTTACAAGAAAAAATTGCTTTTAGTCCTGAAATCAGAGATAGAACTTTAACGGATAATTCAGGTGGGGCTAACGCATTAGCTTCAGAAACTAGGGATAGAGATGATTTTACATTTACTCTAACTCCCGGTGGAAAGACAGCATATCCAGTAACTAACGTCACAACAGGAACTATAACATTTCCATTAACCGATTTAAAATATGGAGCAGAGGGTGTATTTGACGGAAACTCATTTATCACAATACCACATAATACTACATTATCTCCACAAGACGCAAACTTTGGAATGATATTTTGGTTCAAGTCAACACAACAAGGTGGAGCAATATATTCAAAGTCTAACCTAACAGATGAAGATCCAGATTATGATTCAGATGATTATTTAGCAGCAGATTACTTGCAAGTTCAACCTTCCGAATCTGGAATAGAGGTTATCATAAATCCTGCACAAGCAGATAATTTCTTGACAGCAGATTTTCTTTCAGATGATTTTTCAACCACAACAGTAAACAACGCTGTATATGCAGAAATTGAAGATGGAAGTGATACAGTATCATTAAACGCTACAACTGCAACTAACATATTTGACGGTAATTGGCATAGTATTTGTATAAACAGTACCGTATTATCTGATCCAGATTATTTAGCAGCAAACTATCTAGCAGATGATTATGAAACTGTAGTATCTGGAAGTGAGATTTTGGAGATATTCTTGGATAAAGTATCAATAGGAAGCACTTCTTCATCAGTAATAGACAATTTAACCACTACAGAAAATGCCTTAATTGGAGCAGATAAGACAGGTTCTAGGAATTTACAAGGTTCATTGGCACATTGGTTCTTAGAATCTAAACCATTATCAACCACAGAAATAGCCGATTTTCACGATAAGGCTAGAATGACCACTAAAAATCAACTAAATGCTATTCAATTTATTACTAATGAGGCTAGTAGTGTTAATGATGAGGTTTATTAATACTTCTCTTTTTAATTTAAATGGGATAATATAAATATGGTCTTTGATACTATTTCAGGGGATTCAG
>VTLG01016337.1_pt1 | contig 36524 bp, 44 predicted proteins | sample 4694571 | NCBI WGS metagenome assembly VTLG01 (sample SAMN12604809, study PRJNA352737) | marine metagenome | biome: ENVO:00000447; feature: ENVO:00000209|ENVO:00000569|ENVO:01000036; material: ENVO:00002151; isolation source: viral sequences binned using virsorter ...
TTTGATAAGGCTACTTTTCTAAAAAAAGGAGAGGTTGACCCTTCAAATAATTATACAGTAAAGGCAGACTGTTATAATGTTCGTATTGATGAACTTGGAGATAATATATGAAAGTAACACTTGATGTGGAAAACACCGTCACAGAACGTGATGGTAAAATGCATCTTGACCCTTTTGAACCAGAAAATTCTTTAACTATGGTAGGTATTTTAACAGACCAAGGTTACGAAGCGTGTTATCCATTTGACCACAAAGAAGCAACAGGACATGATTATAGTGAACGTGTTCAGTGGTTTCTTGACCAAGCTACTATTTTAATAGGACATAATATAGCATATGATTTAGTATGGTTATGGGAATCAGGATTTAAGTATGATGGTCCTGTGTTTGATACTATGCTTGGTGAATATGTTTTACAAAGAGGAATTAAACTACCTCTGTCGCTAGAGCAATGTGCTGAGAGATATGAGTTAGAAACAAAAAAACAGGATACACTTAAAGCGTATTTCAAAGCAGGGTATTTAACAAAAGATATACCTATTGATGAATTAAGAGAATACTTGTCACATGATTTAAAAGCTACACAACAATTAGCAGACAAAATAAATGTAAAATTAAATACACCAGAACATGCAGGTTTACTTAGCACAGTTACTCTAACTAATGAGGTAGCAGTGTGTTTAGCACATATATATCAAAGAGGTATGGCAGTTGATTTACAAGTGCTAGATGATGTTCGTAAAGAGTTTGAGACAGAAAAATCTACACTATTAATAGAACTAGACAGGCATGTGAAAAGATTGATGGGTGACACACCTATTAATTTAAATAGTCCAGAGCAGTTATCATGGGTTATTTATAGTAGAAAAGTGTTGGACAAAACAGAGTGGGCTATTCGCATAGACCCTTACATGGATGATACAGACTTTCGCAATGCTATTAAAATAGGCACAGAGCAGTTATATAAAACAAAAGCAGAACAATGTTTAGACTGTTTAGGAAAAGGCTATATACATAAAACTAAAAAAGATGGTAAACCTTTTGCAAAACAAACTAAGTGTAAGACGTGTGATACACAAGGTTACTTGTTTAAATCTACAGGTGAAAAAGCAGGTTTAAAGTTTAGACCGCCAACACCTAAGTGGGCAAGCGCAAATGGTTTTACTACTAGTAAGAGTAACTTACTGCTGTTGCAAAATGCCGCAAAAAGCAAAGGCATGGATGATGCTGTGGATTTTCTAACAAAAGTTACACGTTTAAGTGCGTTAGATACATATTTATCTTCTTTTGTAGAAGGTATACAAACTTATACTAAACAGGATGGTAAGTTGCATGTTAATCTAATGCAACACAGAACAGCTACAGGTAGATTATCTGGTGCTAATCCAAATATGCAAAACATGCCTAGAGGTGGTACGTTTCCTGTAAAGAAAGTTTTTGTGTCTCGTTTTAAAGGTGGTTCTATTCTTGAAGCTGACTTTGCACAGTTAGAGTTTCGCACTGCCGCATTTTTATCACAAGATGGAGTTGCAATTGAAGAAGTTAAAACAGGTTTTGATGTTCATAGTTACACTGCCAAAGTTATTTCGGATGCTGGTCAACCTACTAGTCGTCAGGATGCAAAGGCTCATACGTTTGCTCCACTTTACGGTGCGACTGGCTATGGGAGAACGCAAGCGGAAGCAAAGTATTATGAACACTTCAATCAAAAATACAAAGGAGTCGCATTATGGCACTCCAGATTGGCTAAAGAGGCTGTCACGACACAAAAAATAAAAACACCATCAGGTCGTGAGTTTTTATTTCCAGATGTTATTAGACGAGCTAACGGTTCTGTATCTCATTTTACAATGATAAAAAACTACCCTGTTCAATCTTTTGCTACGGCTGATATAGTTCCTATTGTATTACTGCATATTGATAATTATCTGAAAACAATGAAGTCTTGTGTAGTAAATTCTGTGCATGACAGTTTAGTAATTGATGTGCATCCAGAAGAGGAAAAACAAGTGCTATATATTATTAATCAAACTAACAAAGAATTAGTTAATTTAATAAAATTAAGGTGGGGTATAGATTTTAATGTGCCTCTATTATTAGAGGCAAAAATAGGTAAGAATTGGCTTGACACGAAGGATGTAAGCTGATATAACTACCATTCTAATTTATGAAAAGGAAAAAAATAAATGAGTAACATCACAACTATTAATACAGATAATTATGCAGACATGGCTAAAGCAATGGGTGTTGCAGTTACAACAACTTCAACACCTGAAGAAAGACTATCTCTTCCTAGACTACGTATATCCCATCAACCTGTAATGGGTGTAAAAAGCATCGATGGTGAAGATGTAAATGTAGAAGTAATAAAAGGTGGCGCATTTAAATTAGACGGTGGTTCATTCAAACTTCAAAATGATATAACAACTGTCTATGGCACATCTGTTACGATAAGACCTTTTTTACAGCGTTATATGTACAAGCGTTTTATAAAAGGAACAGATACTACTCCCAATAAATATGTAAAGACTATTATGGCAGATAATCTTAACATAGATTTAAAAGATACAGATGGTGGTTTCAACTGTGGTAAACCTGCAGGTTACATAAAAGATTGGAAAGCATTACCAGAAAAAATGCAGGAACTCATACGCAGCATTAAACGTGTTCGTGTTGTTATTGGTATGGTTACTTTACATAACGCAAAAGATGAGCAAGGTAAAAAAGTATCCATATCGGATAGCCCTTTTATCTGGGAAATAGATAACCGTGAAGCATTTAAAGCGGTAGGTGATGCCTTCAATACTTTAGGTAAGCACAAAAGATTACCGTTGCAACATAACATGGCAATCAACACAGAAGAAAGACAAATACCATCTGGTGCTAAATATTATGTTCCCAATGTTTCAATTAACTTAACTGAGACAATTAGTATATCAGAAGATGACCAGAAGTTGTTTGGAGATTTTATGGAGTGGGTAGATAATTATAATGCATATGTCTCAAGTAAGTGGTCTGAAAATGTCAATAATAAAATGGCAGAAGATGATGTAGATGTTATTGATATTTTAGTGGATGAAGCTGAAATAGAGGTAGGTTAATGGAACATCCTGCTGAATTAGCTGTCCATCAGTACATGGAGAGTGCTGTAAAAGGTAACTCTACCATGTCTGAGGATACAATAAATCAAGTTGCTTCAGATATAAAAGAAGCACTTACTAAACAATTTAATAGTAAAAAAAGTAGAGATAACTTTACATTACGTATGTCTAATGTAGGTCGCCCTGCTTGTCAGCTATGGTATGACAAAAATAAACCAGAGGTTGCCATAGCTCCACCAACTACATTTCTAATGAATATGATGATTGGAGATATTGTAGAAGCAGTATTTAAAGGCATACTAAAAGAAGCAGGTGTAAAGTATAAAAACTCAGATAGTGTAAAACTAGAACTAGATGGTACAACTATTAATGGAACGTATGATATTGTAATTGATGATGCTGTTGATGATATTAAATCAGCATCTGATTGGTCATATAAATATAAGTTTGAATCTTTTGATACTCTTAAACAAGGTGACTCGTTTGGGTATGTTAGTCAATTAGCAGGTTATGCAAAAGCATCTGGATTAAAAGCAGGTGGTTGGTGGGTTGTTAATAAAGCAACAGGAGCATTTAAGTATATACGTGCAAAGTGGCTAGATATTGAAGAAGAAATACACTTAATACAAAGTAGAGTAAATCAACTTAAAAAGAATAAATTTGTAAGAAAATTTCAACCTGTAACTGAGATGTTTAGAAGCAAAGCTACAGGTAATATGATACTTAATAGTGGTTGTAAATTTTGTGCATACAGATTTGATTGTTGGCCTACTTTACAAGAAATACCTAGTCTAGTTTCGCAAGCTAAAGACCCAAAAATTGTTCAATACGTTGAAATAGAAGAAAAATATAAAAATGCCTGATGCAAAACGGTTTATCGCAGCACGTAAAAATGGCTATTCTAGTGGTTTAGAGCATGATATTTCTATATATTTAGATAGCTATAAAATAAAATATGAGTATGAAAAAATAAAAATAGAGTGGGAAGATTTAACTTACAGAACATATACCCCAGATTTTATATTACATAATGGTATAATTATTGAGACTAAAGGGCAGTTTATAACCGCAGATAGAATGAAACATCTTGCTATAAGAAAACAGCATCCTAATTTAGATATAAGATTTATTTTTAGTAATAGTAAACAAAAGTTACGTAAAGGTGCTAAATCTACTTATGCAGAGTGGTGTATAAAACATAAGTTTAGATACTATGACGAAGTAATACCTGAAGAGTGGTTGAAAGAAAAAGGTAAAAATAAACATCCTAAATTTATTAAATTTGCAGGAGTAAAAAGGAAATAGAAATGATAGACGAAAAAATCATAAAATCTCTTAAAGAAGAAGATATCGTAGTTTGTATAAGACCCACGGTAGTTAATAAAGAAGAATGGTCTGGCGATGTGAGTATTTCTATTATGGCAGGTAGGACTAATCCACTATTAGATGAAGACTATTATAGTTTATTACACTTTGCAAAAATGGTTTGTGCATCTGTTCCACTAATGGAAAAATCTGAAGAGTTAAGAGAGATGATTCATAACTATGTTTTATCTGATGTTGATAATCAACAAATTATTGAACAGGAAGATAATGACAGAGGAAAAGTTCTTGACAGAACAGATAATGTTGTTACTATATCATTTGGAACAAAGACTAAAGGTACTGCATAATGAATGACCAGATAAGGCATGAGGAATATATGAAGCAAGCTATGGAACAATCAGATGTAATTAAAAATCCTAAACACTATGAGCGTTATGCTATAGAACCTGTATCATTTATAATGAATAATGAACTACCATTTTGGATGGGTAATGTTATCAAGTATATAATGAGAGCAGGATATAAAACAGACACAGATGAAATAACAGATTTAAATAAAGCTAAAAGATATATTGATATGCGTATTAATCAATTAGAGGGGCGAGAGCCGAATGAAAGTTAAAGTCTTTATTACTATTGATATAGACGTTGAAGAATATCCTGTTCCTGCTGATGAAAATGTAGCAGAAGAAATAGAAGATGGTATACGTGAATACTTTTATGATGTTGCAGGAACAAAAATAAGAAGCATAAAAACCTTACAGGAGTAACTAATGAATAACTATTTGCCTACAGATTATCAAAACTTTATAGCTTTATCTCGCTACGCAAGATGGAAAGAAGATGAACAAAGACGTGAGACATGGGGAGAAACAGTTTCACGTTACTTTGATTATATGACAACACATTTAAAAAAGACATGTAACTATACACTTGAAGATTCGTTGCGTGAAGAATTAGAAGAAGCAGTTCTTGAACAACGTGTGATGCCTAGCATGAGAGCTTTAATGACATCAGGTCCTGCATTAGATAGATGTCATGTAGGTGGCTATAATTGCTCTTACGTGCCTGTAGACAGCCCTAGAGCATTTGATGAAACTATGTACATCTTAATGTGTGGAACAGGTGTAGGCTTCTCTGTAGAGCGTAGCAACATAGATAAATTACCCATAGTAAATGAACACTTTGAGAAGAGTGATACAGTTATTAAAGTTGGTGATAGCAGACCCGGGTGGGCAAGAGCATTGCGTGAGTTGATTGCTATGTTATATGCAGGTCAGATACCAAAATGGGATGTATCAGAAGTGCGTCCTGCAGGTGCAAGACTGAAGACATTTGGTGGCAGAGCATCAGGACCACAACCGTTAGTAGAGTTATTTAACTTCTGTATTGAGAAGTTTAAGGGTGCATCTGGTCGTAGACTTTGGCCTATCGAAGCACACGATATAATGTGTAAGATAGGAGAAGTTGTTGTCGTAGGTGGTGTTAGACGTAGTGCGTTGATTTCATTATCAAATCTTGGAGATGACCAGATGGCACATGCTAAATCAGGTCAGTGGTGGGAGAATGAAGGTCAACGTGCATTAGCTAACAATAGTGTGGCATATAAATTTAAGCCAGAGATAGGCACATTTATGCGTGAGTGGGTGTCTTTGTACGAAAGTAAGTCAGGTGAGCGTGGCATATTTAATCGTGCTTCTGCAATAAAACAAGCTGCAAAAAATGGAAGACGTGATACGAAACATAATTTTGGATGTAATCCATGTAGTGAAATAATCTTGCGTCCTTATCAGTTTTGTAACTTATCAGAGGTAGTAGCACGTGCATCTGATAATAAAGAATCACTTGCTTGGAAAGTTCAGATGGCTACTATATTAGGAACATTTCAATCTACCATGACAGATTTTAGATACCTACGTAAAGTATGGCAAAAAAATACGGAAGAAGAAAGACTGCTTGGTGTATCTCTTACTGGTATTATGGACAATCAAATATTGTCAGGTAAGAGTAGCACATATGGTATGAATATAGGTTCTCTGCTAGAAGAACTTAGAGATGTAGCTGTAGAAACAAACAGAGTTTTTGCACAACATTTAGGTATAGCACAGTCTACCGCTATTACATGCGTCAAACCTAGCGGTACAGTTAGTCAATTAGTTGACAGTGCGTCAGGTATACATGCCAGACATAATCCTCATTACGTGCGTACTGTGCGTGGAGATAACAAAGACCCACTAACACAGTTCTTAATGTCACAAGGTATACCTGCAGAACCAGATGTAATGAAACCAGACAGCACTACGGTGTTTAGCTTTCCAATGAAAGCACCATCTGGTGCAGTTACTCGTACAGAGATGACAGCAATAGAACAACTTGAGTTATGGTTGTTGTATCAACGTCACTGGTCAGAGCATAAACCTTCTGTTACTATATCTGTTAAAGAACATGAGTGGATGGATGTTGGTGCATGGGTGTATAAAAACTTTGATGAAGTATCAGGTATTAGTTTTTTACCATTTAATGAGCATACTTATCAACAAGCACCCTATCAAGATATTGATTTAAAAGAGTATGAAGAACTTAACATGAGTATGCCAGATAATATAGATTGGTCTTTGCTCCAAGAGTTTGAGAAAGAAGATAATACATCTGGTGGACGTGAATTAGCTTGTTCTGCAGGTGTATGTGAAGTGGTGGATTTAACAGCGGCATGAAACACGTTCCCGGATATTTAGGAAGTAAGAGAGAGTATACTTACACTATAGGAGAAACAATAAAAATGAAAAAGTTAGCACTAGAAAATTACTTGACCAGATTTATAAGATATGTTATAGATTGGAGAAAGACACGTAGTGTGATAAGACAACTACAAGAGTTGCCTGACCACACACTTGAAGACATGGGTATAAAAAGATATGATATAGAACGTCTGGCTTATACAGAGATACAAAGAAAGAATTATGAGAAGTAAAGTATGGAGAATCTGGTCAAAAACAATAGGGAGCAAGATATCAGATGACGAAATGGAAAGCGATATTGCCGCTATGCTACGTACCTTTTGGGTACTCACTCACTTGGTTGCTTGCTTTTTTATTATTATACATAATGGGGTCAAGCTAGGATGGTTTTAAACTATGTGGCAAATTGGTGGGAAGTAGCTATGTTAACAGCTATATCTATAAATACTATAATTAATATCATAGTTTTCTTTAGGCACAGATTTAGACAAAGGAGTAAATAATGGCATTAAGACCTAAATTAATTGAAGCACAAGTTGCACATCTCATAGGACATATTAAAAAACATGTGGCTAATGTAGAAGTGTTACTTGAATGTCCTGTTGGTATTGGTGAGCATCAAGATATACAAGAAGCTATTGATGTAGAGTTAGGACATATATCTAACTACCATGATAAACTAGAAATGCTTAAAAAGTTTTTCATACCACAAGAAAACAAACCTATTGAAAATAAAAAGGAAGAAGAAGGTGTGGCTTGAATATGAAATGCATAAATGGATAGAGGATAAGTACGGTAAAATGGAATTAAATGAGTATCAAAAAAAAGCAAAGTCGTATGCTATATATCCTGAATCATATAGGATAACTTACCCTGCACTAGGATTGGCAGGTGAAGCAGGAGAGATTGCTAACAAGGTTAAGAAGTTTCTTCGTGATGGCTATAATCAAGAGGACTTTGAGCAGAAAAAAATAGATATAGCTTTTGAAATAGGAGATGTGTTATGGTACTGTGCTACACTTGCACAAGACTTAGATGTTCCTCTATCTGTTATTGCTACGCAGAATCTTGATAAGCTAGAAGATAGAAAACAACGCAATGCTATTCACGGTGATGGTGATAACAGATAAAAGAATGGGGGCTTAATTGCCCCCGTTTTTATTTTGCCTTTTGTCTTTGCTTAGAATAGTTGTTATAATTTTTAGCTATATTTAAAATTTCTGCGACATCACTTGCTTTCATAAAATCTATTTTAGCATCTTCTTTGGGTATACCTTTGTCTATTTTCATTTTTATATATTCTTTTTCTGCAGCTCTTCTTATATAAGGGCTAAGTCTTCTAAATCTCTGTAGATTTGCGTGATGTGCGTTACTTTCTGTTCCAAGTTTTAGGTCTGCATAAATCATGGATTTCATAGTACTTATATAATTTTTTACTTCTGCAGCAGTCCTTTCAGGAGAAAAGTTATCTTCTTTTGCTGTAGCAAGTACTTCTGGCATTTCTTCTTGTAATGCTTTACCTATTTCTCTATTCATCTGTTTATCTAAAGATGCAGAATTAGTTTTAGACATTAAGTCTACATAACTAAATCCCATTCTATTTAATTCTACTACGTATTTAGGTGGCACACGAGATAAAGTAGCACCAAACAAAATTTTAAAAAATGGCATTACTCTTTCAGGAACTTCTTCAAATCTAGGGTCTTCTTTCCAAGGGTCATCTACATCAAATCCTACAGCTTCACCTACTCTTTTTAACCTAGATTCAAATGGTGCTGCAAATCCACCAAGAAAGTTTTTAATTCCTGATTGATAATTTACATCATCTTTATAGTCTCGTATTCTTTGGTCGCCATCAACAAATATATCTGCTATTTGATATATAGGTTGTCCATAACCAGACACAGCCTCTCCTAAATATTTACCAGCATCTTTCATGCTTGACATAAATTGAAGTTCACCTTCTCCAGATAAGCCCCATGCAGTTATATCCTCAAGTATTCTTCCAGCCGCACCAGAACCTCTAAAATTTGCTCCCGTTAGTCCTTCCATAGCCTCTTTAAAACGAAATACTTCTCCCGGTCTTTCGTCCTGAAATCTGTGCATCATTTCACCAAATAAAAGATATGGTGTTATAGGAAAATATGGACGAGCATCAAATTCATTACCTCTACCATCTTTTAGCATATACCAATCGCTACCTGCAACTTCTCCATCAGGGTCACGAAGCATATAACCTAATGTAAGTAATGGTACACCACCTGCTATACCTTCAGCAAGTTGTCTTACCTGACCATCAGTTATTTTACCACCTCTAAGAGAAGTAAAAGCCATTCTACTTAATGCTGTAGGCATACCTGTAAAAGCATTGTAATTGTAAGTAAATTCCATTGCTTTAAACATAAAACGTGGAAAGGGTATTGCTAAAGTAAAACCTGATTCAACAATCATTTTATTTAAAGTTCTAAATGGAGCAAATTTTGGTTGAGAAGCATACGTAAATTCTAACGCATCATCAACCGCTTTTGTTACCATTTCTTCAGATATATTTTCTGTAATTCTACCTGATTTAAGAACGTCTAAATAGTCTAATCCTTTATCAAATAACTGTCTTTGCAATGATGCACTAAACATACCATTTCTATAAGCAGCTTCTTGTAATCTGTTTAAGTAATTAAAAGAAGTTATAACCCCTTCCCATTTATCAAGAAAAGGTGTAGTAGATTGTACACTGTTACCTTTACCAGCTAAAGAACTTTGTCCGGGATTATTTTTTCGTAACGTATTTTTAACTTCACTATACTGATTATAAAACCTAGATTTTTGTTTATCGTGCATGTCCAAAATAAATTGAGATATTGTAGCGGCATCTTTTTGGTCATAAAAAGTGTGTTGTATTTGTGCCATAGTATTACGGACACCAAATCTTTTATTTGGATTTATTGCAGATTCTAGCGCATATACGGGTGCTTCTATACCAGAACGTAAAATTTGAGACAAATTGTTTCTTACAGCAGTTGCAATTCCACTAACTAAAGTAAGTCTTCTAATATTTTCTAACCTACGAAATGTTTCTCCTAGTGTTTTTGCTGCTTTTTCTTCTGCTTCTTCAGCCGCTTCTCCTAATGTTTTAGTTCTACTAGCACGTCCTACTATATCACTTAAAGTTCTAAGTTCTCTTAGTCTTTTACCAGCCCAACTAGCATCTGCAAATAAAGTTGCAGATAATTCTCTTTGTGTTATTCCATATCTTCCTAATATATCAGTAGTAAAATTTAAAGATTCATCAGAAGTATTTGTTAATATATTAAGTAATCTTTCGCTAACTCGTTCATTTTTTTGAAGAGGCAATGCAAATTCTTTTATTTCTTTTCCTGTAACATCGTCTTTAAATTTGAGAGTTCCGTTTCTAGCCGCTTCTATTACTTCTCCAGTTGAGGCTGCTACTCTTTCAAAAGTACTAAAACTTAAAGAAGGTTCTATTAAATCAATATCTAAATCTAGTTCTTGTTTTAATCTTCCTGCATAGTCCGATTCTCTTATTACAGAACTATTTATACCACTTATTTCACCACTTTTATTTCTTAGTATAGCTTCTTTACCGTATACTTTTTCAATACCTTTGGCTAAATTTTCTCTTATTATGTTAGATTGAACACCTAATTCTGCATTTTTAAGTTCTGCAGCTTTAGTTTGTTGTTCTTGCATATTTTTTAATGATTTACTTAGTCCACCACGTGATACTTTGTCTACTCTTCGTGCTGTTAACGCTGTTCCACCTGCTGATAGTGTTCCTGCTGTAAGAGCAGATATACCTGCTACTTTAGCTGTCCTGTCGTAGTCAACTTCATCTCTTGCTCCCATTTCTATTTCAGCTTGTTGTATAGCTAAATCAGTTGAAGCCGCAGCTCCTGCTTCTAGTGGGGCAGATGTAGCCGCGGCAATAATAGCTTTTTTCATGGCACTACCTGTTGCACGTCCTGCAACAACTCTACCTGTACCTGCTGTAAGCACTGTCCAAGGGTCAGATAATATTGCTAATGTAGTTGCTCCAGCAGCTCCTGCAATGTCGCTAATCATTTCTCCTGTAGACATATTTTCATATCGTTTGCTATCAAAAAAACCAGCCATAGATTCTGCATTTTGATATAACCGTAATGCTCTAGCACGTTGCTCTGCATAGTTATTAGCTAAATCACCATCACCTGCATTTAATGCTTGCTGTTCTTTTTGTTTTAATCCACGCAACCAGTTTACTTCTAACGAACCATCACCAAAATTATTTCTCAAAAATCTATAATGGTCTAAGTAATCATCTACTATGTTTTCAGGAGTAAGTTCTTGTGTTGAAATAATATTTCCAAAAAATATATTCTTGCTACCTACATCTTTTTCAGTACCAAATCTATCTTGTCTATACTGAAGTATATCTTCAATAATTTGTGGGTCTGTTTCTAAATCTTTTACGGATAATTTTTCTGTAGGTCTTTCTTCTTTAACTTTTTGTATAAGGTCATCAGAAGGTAATGTATCTCCGTCTTCGTAAACAATTTTTTGTTTTGGTTGTGTAACTATGTCATCTGGTTCATTATTTTCTATAGTATAACCAAATCCTTCAGGAAGAACAGTAGAAGTAGTATTACTTTTAGTATCTTCTACTTTTTCCTCTTTATCTTCTACATTGTTTTCTATAGTATAACCAAACCCCTCTGGTAAATACTCGTTCATAAAATACTCCTAAAAAAGCGGAACAAATTTAAGTTCGCTCCCCAAGTAAAGATGTGGTATGTTTTTATTATTTTTTGATATTTTATACACTTTTCCTATTTGAGGTACAGTATCTTCTGTAAATTTATTTGCATTAATTAGATAACCACCTTTTTTATCCGTAGCCGATGCTTTTGCTAATAAAGTAGCTAAATTTCCTTTATCTTTTAATGTTCCAGTAGCATTTAGTGCTACATTAGTTGCTATTTCAACGGTATCTGTTAAGGCTTGAGCTAAATCTAGATTTATTTCTTGTGCGCTCTGTATATTAATTGTTCCATCATCATTTAAAGATATACCTTGATAGGTAGCAATGTCGTCTATGTTAGCTCTAAATTCAGCATTAGTAAAAGCAAATTTTTGATTAAGTGCTTCTCTAGCCGCTTGATTGTCAAGAATTTTAGCAGCTAAATCTAGTTTATACATTTCTTGTTCTTGTTCATACTGTTTAGAAGCAGTAGTGTCTAATAACTTAGCAGTTTGTATATCCAAACCTTCCACTTCTTTTCTTGGTGTAAATGGTGAAGCTGCCTCAACACCTCTCTGAATTTCTTTAGAATAATCAGGTTTAAACAATGCCTCATAAAGACCTGTACCGCCAACTCTTTCTTCAGATGGTGTGCTTATCAATTCTTCTGGTCTACGTACAAGTTTAGTTAAATAATCTTCTACACCAAAACCTTTTGTTTCAGTTTCTACAAATCCTATCATTGTATCAAGGTTAAAATCGTCTCCCAGTTTAAGCTGTTCTTCGTTTATTAAGTTTGCTATATTTTGCGCCCCAGCAGAACTTCCACCTAGTTTAAATAACTGTGCCGCTTTATCTACATCACCACCAGTAATTCCAGATAGAGTATCCATTACCTTTCTAGCTTCTCTCAAATCTTTTTGATATATGTCTTCTGCAGCATCTCGTCTTTCAATTTTTCTTAGTTTTACTTCTCTTGCAAACTTATTAGATTCATCTATGCTTTTGCTTAAAGTTTCGTCAACACCTTCTGCAATACCACCTATTACGTCTAAAAATCTCATTGTTTTTTCCTCGCCATTAGTCCTTTAGGCTTTTCTTCAGAAACAATTTCTTTTTTTACTTCTTCTTTAGTGTCTTCTTTTTTATTTTCTAATTCGTTTTTAATTTTGGCTAACATCGAATCAGACACTAAGTCTTTACTTGGGTCTTCTAAACCTGTAGTATATTTAATATTTGCTGAATCACCTATAAGCATCATCATTTCCATAATAACAGGCATAACTAGCATTCCTACATCAACACTATGCTTACCATCCATAACACCTGACATTTGTATTGTATTTGCTATATCAGTTACAGGTATTCCTAGTTCTAATATATCTTCTAACTGCTGAGAAAATTCTTCAGATGACATTCTTTTTAAATAATAATTTACAGCCTCATCTACAGTAGAATATTGTGCTGGACTTTGCCAAGGTCTACCACCTAATTCAGCAGTTAAAGACATCCCGGGAATAGGTAAATCGTGTAAAGGTTCTGTGTTAGACATTTTTTATATCTTCTCTTTGATTACGAATTACTTCCATATGTTTCATAGCACGAATAGCAGGTTCATTGGAATTATTTTTAGATGTAGTTTTTTTAGAAGATAATAAACCCATAGATGGTTTTTTTACTTCTTCTTTTATACTACTTAAATTATTATTAAATTGATTATATATTTCTATTGCAGGATTAGTAATCATCTTCCAAATACTCCACCTATATATGCAGAACCTAGTGTGCCTATTAAACGTCCTATAGCAGTACCAGCCGCTGAATCTGCCGCCATTTTTTGTGCTTCTTTTGCTGAACTTGCACTTAATTGCGCTATAGCCATGTCTGTATATCTATTTAATTCGTTTTCTGAAGATTGCCAAGCCCACTCCATAGTATCGGCATAATACTGCCATAAATTATTATATGCTTGATTAGATATATCTAACACTGCTTTAGCATTTAATTCATTAGCACGATTTGTTGCGGCAGTATCAGCAGTAGCTATCTCTCTTCTCCACTGTGCATTACTCTGTGCTATTACCAATTGATTCTGTGCATTAAACTGGTCACGTTGATTGGCAATCTCCTGATTAAATCTTTCTACTGTATTAATCTGACCTGCATTAAACTGTGCTTGTGCATTTGCTTGTGATGCATTAAACTGAGATGTCTGCGACTGTAGGTTTGCAAAAAACTGGTCTGTTTGATTTTGAGATGTAGCATTAAATTGCCTAGCCGCATTTATTGCCGCTTGGTCTGTAAACAAAGACTGTATACGTTGTTGTGCTTTAAACATTTCTGTTTGTTGTCTGTTATTTAAATTAGCCATATCCATCTGCATAAAGTTTTGTGCATTCTGTACAGATGCTTGTTGTCTGTTGTTCAGGTTAGCCATATCTAAATTAGACAATGCCGCAGCTTCTGCCATCACCATTGCTTGTGAGTTAGACAAGTTTTGCAGGTTCATTGTATTAGCAATACGACTATTCTCTAATGCTATCTGTTGTTCAGCAGTAAAGTTCATATTAGCTATATCAGCTATACGTCCTGCATTTTGTACTCTAGCTTGAAATGCTTGGTCAAATTCCATGCCCATAAATGTGGCACGTTGTTCTGCCGCAAGCATAGCACGTTGTTGTCTATTTGATAAGTTTTGTGCTTCAAACTGTGCTGTTACAGATGCATCAGCTTGCGCTATAGGTAGAGCAGATTCCATTGCGGCTTGCACTAGAGCCTGACCTGCAATAGAAGAAGCACTTAAACCTCTTCTAGCCATCTCCCCCTTTACTGCTCTCATAGCACCAGCCGCCCAAGATGGTGTATTACCACCTTCAAACTGTTGCATTAAACCTTCTAGTTGACCTTGTACAGTAGCTTGTTTTGTTGGGGTCGCTTCAGCAGATTGGATTTCTTCAGTAAACTTTGCAGCTTTTTCAGCATTAGCCACACTACTAATTAATTCACCATCCTGTATTTCACGTTGTACAGGATTATCCATAAGTATTCCTGCACCTTGTGCGGCACTTAAATCACCTACAGAACTTTTTGCTTGTTGTGATGCTACTACTTCTGCACGTGGGTCAACAGTACCTTGTGCCGCTTGTGTTGCTTGCAACGCTGTTTGCACACCATCAGCAGATTGAACTGCTTCCATTTTATTGGCTTGTTTTTCAACAACAGCATCTGCTTGTGCTGTATCAGCTACAGCAGTAGATATACTAGCACGTGGGTCTAACATGCCAGTTCCTGTAGTTACTAATTGGTCTTGAGATATAGGTGTTGTTGCCACTTGCGTTACACCACCTGCAGGTAATGCACCTGTTGATAATCTATCTACAGTAATGTCACCTATGTTTGGTGATGGTGGTGGAGTTTCTTCTGGTGTATTGTCAAATGGTGGCATCCCCCTTTCAGGAATATCTACTTTTATACTACCGGGGGGAAATTTATCAGTAAGTTTTGGTGTACCACCTTCCTGCATCTTAATAATACCACCACGTGCCATCTGCACAGCTTGGTTAGTAAACTGTTGCATACGCTGTTGACGCATAGGGTCTTGTGCTATAAAGTCTTGAAAGCCTTGCATGTTACCCTGATAGCCCATAGCACGTGCTATCTTTTCCATGCCACTAGGCTTAAATGCCTTGAACATTGCCATGTTTATTTCCTGTCTAATGCTCTATCTAATTTGTCTTCTACTCTGTGTAATGCTTCCATTACTCTGTTCATGTCATCTTTTAATTCAAACTTAGTTGCATAGTCTTCACGTGTTTTATTCAGTAATATCTGTAAACGCTTTACTTCTGCAAACATCTGACGAAATGCCCAGAACGCTGGTGCTACAATTAATGTAAGAATAATATTCCAGAAGAGCATTGCATCTAGTTCCATTATGCTAAGTCTCCAAACAGCATTATTGGATTAAAATCCTCATCAAATTGTGTTCCTGCACCAGATGTATTGCTTGGAAAACCAACAGTAAATCTAAATGCCCCAGCAGTTTGTCCATCTGTATATTTAGAGGAAGTTCTAGCACTAACGCCTGTTGTCTCATTATGACTATTTATCACAAACATATAAGTGGTGTTACCCATGTTACTAGTTAAATTAAAAGTATAATCACCAGTGCCGTTGTCTGTCATTGTAGCGGCATTTAAAGAAGAGTTTGTAATTACTTCTGCTGTTCCTGTTCCATCAATCATTCCATATGCTTTAGCACTACCCCCTGCCACAAAAGAAGTAGCAATAGAGTTATTACCACTAGCATCTTTTAATGTATCTACTCTAAGTTCGCTTGCCATTACACTAACGCTCCAAAAACTGCACCATTAAAAACTTCTGTATCATTAGGAGAATTATTATTATAATTTGCAAACCCTATACCTGATGCGTCATAAAAAGCCGTGAAACTACCTGCAATATTTCCACCCATAACGACATCAGATACATGCTGATTGTTCCAATTACTATCCGTTGTGCCACCATTTCCTAGCGCAGAGTAATTTGCAGATGACATATTATTTGTAAACGCAACTTTATAATCTCCTGTCCCTAAATCTGTACTTCCACTAACGTTAAAACTTTCATCTCCTCTGAAAGCAATCGTGCCTGTACCATCTAAAGACCAAAATGATTTACATAACCCTTGTTGTAAATTTGTAGTCTTACCAGTAGAATCACTAGATGTAACACCAGCCTCACCATGTATTGTAGTGCTACCACTTGCTATAAGATTTGCTAAATCAGCTGCTCTGCTCATGCTAAGTCTCCGTGATTAGATGCACCTACATAATCAGGGTCATTTTCTGTAGACCCACTTGTATCAAAAACATTTATGTAAACCTCTGATGTGGTATTAGGGCCATTTAACACCATTCTATTTCTTGCATCTGCATCAGGCCATGCGTCAGCCGCAGAACCAGAACCTTCGTAATAAATGTTTACAAAGTTATTGGTAACAGTAAGTGTCCACAAACCAGTGCCTCTATCTGTTAAAGTAGTTACGTTAAAACTATCTCTTACTGTATCTGCTTCACTTCCATCATTAAAATTAATCCAAACTTTTGTTAAACCTTGCTGTAGATTTGTAGTCGTGCTACCGCCCTCGCCTGTCACATCTATTGACCCTGCCGTAGCAACCCCTGTAATTTTATCTACTTTAAGTTCACTAGCCATTATGCTAAATCCCCATATACTTGAAGGCTACTTTTGCCCTCGTTTTTTGACGAGCCACTCATACATAAATAATTAAATTCACTTGCAGAACGTGTTTGACCATCATCTCTATGTATACCTATGGCATCATTTTCGCCTGTACCATCTTCATTAAAACCTGCAACAGCATAAATAGCGTCAGACATATTATTTGTAAAATTAATTCCTTGTTTACCTGTTCCATCATCATCCGCAGAAGACACATTTAAACTTTTTTCTAATGTGCCACTTCCATCAGATTGGTCGTAGTAAGAAAATACTTTTGCCGCACTTTGTTTAAGTAATTCAACAGGACTAGTTCCATTCTTTGCCGCAATTGTATCTACATTTAATACACTTGTCATACTATGCTCCAATATCCATTAACAGTAACTGTAGCACTCTGTGTGATAGGCCCAGCAGATAAACCATTTTCATCACTATCTATCGTAAGGTCGTTGCTTATTGTCTGACCATTAAGACGTATGATACTGTTGTTGCCTTTAAAAGGATAGCGTGTATCTGATTCAGTCTTAGTGTACGTACCCTGCACACTAAATACATCATAGACAACCATCTCAAGAACGTCATTAGCTTGTGCGCCAGTTGTAAGCGTTACAGTTGTACCATTTGTTGCCGCATAGTCTGTAGTGGGTTTGAGTAACACACCATTCTGATACACATCCATATACATACCATCTGTATATACAAGTGTATTAGAACTGCTATCACTACCTGAAAACGCTGTCTGTCCATCTGTAGCTGTATATAAAAATCGTGTTCTTACACCGTTGGTTGGGCTTTTTCCTATATAAGCCATTGTTCTTTTATCTCCTTATGGTTTAGTAGGCCAAACAACATCATCAAGTGATATGTACTTAGTTGTTATGTCTCTAAGTTCTTGACGATAAGTCTTCATATTAGATGACATAGTTTGGTCAGATAAGCCATAGTAGTCTGTGTCAATTAAACGATTGTTACGTTCTATTCTTAACATATCTAATTTTACTTCTTTTAATAACTCCGCTTCTTTTTTAACAAGAGCGTCATTATCTAGTGACACTTTTTTGCTGTCTTTATCATATGCAATAGCAGAAGAACCATCTCCTTCAATTCTAACAACAGAAGAATATAACGCATATATAGCTTCATGTCTCATCCTGCAATCTCCATTACAGTTATGTTAGAAGCTGGTCTACCTTGAAAATCTGAGTTACCATCACTCCCCATTCTATTAACATAAAATGTGCCACTATATGTTGAACCAAGTGTTCCTTGTAATTTGTAAGTAACAGCACTTGTTGATGAGGGGCTATCTAAATGAGTTCCGCTCAAATTTGGAATCTCATATACATAAGGAGTACCATTATTTCTAACAAGCACAGAAGAACGTATACTACTAGTTCCCCCTTCATCGCCTATATAAATAGCAGTGCTATCTCTTACAAGACGTACATGGACTGTAGCTGTTGTTGATTGAGCAACATTAACAGTAAACATTACAAGTATTTTATTGCTTGTGGAAATAGGTGTAATAGAAACAGACAGTCCACTTAAATCTACAAAGTCACTTGTACTAGAACTTGAAAAACTAGCTATGTCCGTTTTGGTAGTAGACTTAACTTGTAAAACTGGACCTGTAGCTAATCCTGCTGGTCTAACTTGTGTTAGTGCCATAGCTTACTCCTTATGCGTATGGACTTGCACCTAATACGCTTGTATCCCATGCGGCTTTAAGTTTTGCAATTGTATCTGCATCTGTGATTGCTTGTGCAGCAGGTGCATCACGCAGTGCCTTCTTTTTATTTACAGAATTAGTTTTTGCTGTTGCGTCATCTGCTTCTAATGCTTTCATGTATACAACATCTTCTGCTTCAAGTAGAGGTCCACGAACTTCTCTAATCTTATCTTTAAAAATTGTTTTCGCAGTAGCGAGGTCTTCTGATATTACTTTACCAGAAAGTGTCCAAGCGTTACGAAAGTTTCTATCTGAAGGAACGGAAACACTAGCGGCATCAGCTTTATTACCGTCCTTATCAACAATATAAGTTGTTACAGCCATTTTATTACTCCTATAGTTTAAGCGGCTTCTTTTTCAACGGTAACTTCTTCGCTAATACGCCAAGAGTTACGCCATTCTCTAGTTGCAGGAAGTTGGTTCTTCCTACAGATAACCATCTTCGGACGATTACCTTCATTCCAATTCTTCCAGACATGCTCTGGCACATCTTTCTGAATTAGATATTCTATTGCCTGTTCTTCGGTCATAGCTTCCATTGGTTCTGTATTATGTAACAAATACCCACGTGTATGTTTCTTGAAGTCAGGTTGTGCTTCATCTTTTTTTAATTCCCAATATACCCATACTGGTGGAAGTATACCACCTTGCAATGCACAAGCCATCCAATTTGGGTCAGGCACAAGTATTTTTGCACATTCGTCTATCTTGTCTTCATATACAACACGGTAGTCTGATTGCACTCCGTCTAGATTTTCTTTAGCCCAACATAGTCTGTCAAATAAATGTGTGCCTTGAAATTGTGGTGTTGTTGTCATTATGCTAAATCTCCACTAAGCATCGTGCCGTTTAGTCCATTATCAAAAGAGTTACTTGAAACCCCTGAATTATAAGAAAAGTTTAAACGTACCGTGCTTGTTGTTAATGAATAAAAATCTCTGTCTGGGCCTATAATTCCAATATTAAAATCGTTAGTTCCATCATCTAAAGAAGACATCCCAGAAAAAGCATAGTTTACATTTGAAAAAGAATTAATGTAGTTAAGTGTTCCATCTCCTGTACCATTATCTGTAATACTAGACATGTTAATGCTGTCTCTAAAGGAAGCAGTACCCATACTGAAGTTAGCCCAGCCCTTGATTAAACCTTGTTGAAGATTAGTTGTTATGCTACCACCTTCAGCCGTCACAGTTATTGAGCCAGAAGCATCTAAACCTTTTAGTTCATTTATTACTAGGGTACTCATGCTAAATCTCCGTGAATAACTAAATTAAGATGATTTAAATCAAATGGTGTACCACCTACATCAGTAGAGAAAAATTCTAATGAACCTACAGCGGCATCACTTTCAGCATCAGTGGGTGCTTGAATTATACCACTGCGAACGGCTGGACTTCTTGCAATTCCAACTATAGCGTAGTCATTATTAACAAAATCATTAGTATAATTAATTGTATGTTTTCCTGTAGCTACATCTACGATACTACCTACATTAAAACTATCTCTTACCCCTGCCGTATCTACATCACTGGTTACAGCAGTGCCATCAACATTAATCCAAACTTTTGCTAAACCCTGTTCAAGATTTGTTGTAGTCGTACTATCTGTAGCATGACCTGCAAGGACAGTCATAGTGTTAGCAGTGGTTTTACCTTTGAGATTGTCTACTATAAAGGTACTCATGCTAAATCTCCTAATGTTGCACAATACGCACTACTAAAATCAAAGAGTGCGCCATTTGAACTAGCAGTAGAACCATAGAAAGTTTGAAAATTAATTGAAGATGTAGAATTGGTAACAGCCCCATGACTTGCCATAACTCCACCTCTACTTGCTCCAGAAGTATTTGAAGCCCCATCATTTGCTGTGTTCCAAGCATTATTGAGAATACACTTATCGCTTGCACCAGATAAATTATTTGTATAACTGCTAGTAGAAGTACCTGTAGCATCATCTGATAAACTAGATTGATTGAATGAACCATCTGTAGTTTGATTAACAGCATCATAGTTTACCCAATGCTTTGGAACGTGCTGTTTAGTCAGCGTAACCGTACCACCAGCAGATGTTTGTATCGTTGTTACTTTTAACGTACTCATATTATCACCAATGTACCGCCATCTTCTACTTGAAGAGTGACACTAGAGTTAACTGTAATAGGACCTGTAGCACTAGCATTTTCTGCACCACCTACGGTTAAATCAGAACCTAGTGTTTTATCGTTTACACGAAACATACCACCACCTATAAAACTACTTCTGTTAGCAGTTGGTGGTGATACAGTAGCTATGCTAAGACCAAGAAAGTTTACAAAGATATTACCAGTACCAGTTGAAGGTGCTGTGCTAAAGCTAAGTGTTGTACCACTTACGCTGTATTTATTTGTGTCCTGAATAACACCATCTACAGAAACAAGTATATCTTCATCTGCACCGACTGTGCGAGATAAAGTAAAAGACGTAGTAGAGTTATTACCATTAAATCGTTCTACTGTAGGTACATCTACAAAGTTTGCTGTGGGTGTTCCACCAATGTAAGGCATACTATATATCCTTATGTAATATCAAGATGACTAAGAACGACATCAGCAGATGAAGCTGTATCAGATGTTACTTTAATTGTATCACCCGGTTCAAGCACTACCTTTTGGTCGCCACCAATTACTACTAATGCTCCACCTACAGGAATAGGTGCATCTTTTACAAGAAACACTTTATCCTCTGAACCACTAGTTCTACTTGAAGCATCTAGTTCGACATCAACAAGTATTTGTGATGTTACTCTATTTGCAACACTTAAACCAATTATAGTAGATTCAGTAGATGAGCCACAAGTAAAAACGGTAGCTGTGCTAGTGCCTATTTCTTTATCTGTTTCTGATAAGAAAGCATTTGCCATTTTAATTACTCCTAACTGTGTATAATTATATCATACTTTGAATGTTTTGTCAAGCAATATTTAACCTAATGCTATAGCAAAAGCCAAAGCTGCAGGGTCTGATTCAGTAACTGTGTATGTTACTCGTCTATTTGTAGAGTCAAAAGCTACACTAGCTGAACCACCAGCGGCAAACTGTAACCCTGTAGAGTTAGTTGCTGTAAACTGCGTAGCGTTACTAGAGTTTTCAATAGGTAATGATGTTGTTGAACTTGTAAGAAAACCACTATCGTTATTAAAGATACTAATGGGTATCTCACTAGCTTGTTTTCTTTTCTGTACGCCATCATCTAAAACTACAAACTCATCAGAGTTAATTATAGTTTGTGTCATATCTGTTAATTCAGATAAGTCTACGTTAACTGTAAAAGTTCCAGAAGATGTTATTGTACTACCAGAGACGTCAATTAAATCACCAGCAGATAAAGCAACACTGGTTACTGTTCCTGATGTAGTTGTAAATCCACTGTCATTATTAAATATAGACAAGCCTATTTCACTTGCAGCTTTACGTGATTCTGTTGTGCTATCTTGCAATATAAATTCTGTGCTACCAGAAGCAGCCCCTGTCATATCAGTCAGTTCAGAAAAATCTAATGCTAATGTAACAGCACCTGAAGAACCACCACCTGATAACCCTGTACCTGCTGTAACACCTGTAATATCACCTGTATTACTTGTAAAGCCACTATCGTTGTTAAATATACTTAATGGTATTTCACTTGCGGCTTTTCTCTTTTGCGCTCCATCATCAAGAACAACAAACTCATCTCCTGTTACAATTGTCTCAGTCATATCAGTCAACTCAGATAAATCTACATTAACTGTAAATGTACCTGAAGAAGTTATAGTGCTACCAGAAACATCTATTAAATTACCCGCACTTAGTGCCACGCTAGTAACTGTACCTGATGTAGTTGTAAAACCACTGTCATTGTCAAATATACTAAGTGGTATTTCATTTGCTGCTTTACGTCTATCAGCACCATTGTCTAAAACAATAAATTCGTCTGTGCCTACTATTGTCTGTGTCATATCTGTAAGTTCAGATAAATCTACAGATAATGTATGGGCTATGGTTTCGCCAGATGTAGCACCAGTAGACGCTATACCTGTACCGCCAGTTATAGTTGCTACATAGTTACCTGTAGTTTTTGTTCCTAGTTCAACAGCATTATTAGCTATACCAGCGGCTTCAATAGGTGGTCCTTCACCTGTTGAACCATCGTGAGTATGCCCAGAACTTGCGTTAAATGCGGCAACAATAGCATCAAACTCTCCATCTAAATCAGATGCGTTTATTACGTTACCATCTGCTATATTATTACCAGTATCATTACGAGTGTAACCTGTACCCATACCTATCTCCTATCGTTTACTGCATACTCTAATGTTGCTGAATCTATTGAAAACACTGCATCTGTTCCTGAACCTGTTGTTTCATAAAGTAATGATACAGTAAATCCTGAACCTACAGTTTGAACTTCGTATATTGCTTTTTGTTTATTGCCAAACAAAGATGTTCCAAATACACCTTCACCATACGTTACAGAAGCAGCAGAGTCTGTAGTTAAAGTAGAGTCAGGTTGAACACCATCTGGTTGGTCAAAGTCAAACTTTAAAGAATATTCTAAATCAAACGAACCATTAACATCTAAATATGTAGTTCCTTTATATATTGTTTTTCTTACCTCTGGGTCTTGTAGTGGTATAAAAGGTGTAGCAAAAGTAGCATTAATATGTGCGCCATCTTGTGTATTACCTTGTTCCATTTGATATACAAAACCTGTTGCATTACCAAACAAAATTATCTCTGAAGCACCTGTTGCACCAAAATCATATTCACTAAATGCAACGTGGGCATTAAAACCTCTGAGGTCATTCCATTTAATACCATCTTCTAACTGTGTTCCTGCAATACCTTTTGCCGCATTATCTTGGGTAGCTGTATTAAATCCAAATATTCTGTACTGACTTTTTTCTCTGATTACAATACTAGAAAAACCACTAGGGCTAGAAGAAGTTAAATCTAACATTTCTGTTTGTATTGGTTTTGATATAACAGCTAGTCCAAAGTCTCCAATTTTATCTGTGGCACTAAATAGTCTTAATCCATCAGGTCCTAAGAATATAATGTCTCCACCTATTTCTTGTATGGTATCTTCTGATACACATCCTAAACTTCGTGAGACAGGTTGTAATACAAAATCTAATGTACTAGTACCTTGAAGAACACTTATAGTGTTTCTAGTAAAAATAATTAACTGCTCACGAAAAACAATTAATCCTGTTATAGTATCACCAATATTAAAAACACCACCACCGTTTGCTACAGAAAAGTCAGTTTCATCTTCAGGTGCAGAGTGAACAAGTTTAGTTCCGTTTGCTAAAAATATATGACCCTTAAAATTTACAACGTGACTAGCACCAGATGTATCAGAAGGCAGTGAACTTAATTGTGCAAAAGCACTTCCTGTAAACCTAAATGGTTTTCCTGTTCCATCTACTATAAATAGTTTTTCCGTTCCATCAAAGTTGTATTTTAAAAAACGTACTTTTCCTGAACCGCCTATCGTAACTCCTGCACTACCATATGTTGAATTATCTGTTACAGATGTCCATGAACTTGTAGATGCTTGACCATCACATAAAAATAAATCATTACCTCTAAAAGCAAGAAAGTTAGAACCAAACTTTAACACACCTCTAATCAAACCAGAGTTAGGAACTACAGGTATATTTGTGCTAGTACCACCTAACTTTACATATCCTTCTACTCTACGATAGCCACCAAACACAGATGGTTCAAAGTTACGTAATATACGAGCAGACCCGGGTGCTTTAATACCGTGTTGATAAGGTGATAAATTTGTAATTAAACCACCCATATACTCTACTGAATAAGTTTGCCATCTGTCAGCCATTTATAATTTACCTATACTAATTAGTAAAATGCCGCACCAGCAGTTGCTCTTGCATCTCCTAAAGATGTTGTTCCTGAAGAACGTACAATCATACCTGAACGTACATAGTGATAACGATTGATTAACATAGAGCGCATATTCTTAATGCCCTCTTCAAATCTTTCTTTCATTACAACAGAGTCTTGAGTATTGCCCCTAAATAGATATGCATAGTGCATAGCACCATCTACAATAATATGTTTAAATCTTTCTGGTATTACTGGCACATCATCGTGTAAAGATAAATCTACAGGAATACGATAGTATTCATACACGACTGTGTATGCTTTGTCAGGAGCAGGAGTAACTATATACTCTAAAGATGGTGCGTGTATTACAGATAAAGGTATTCCACGTAAAGATGTGTCAGATGCATACTCTTGTTCTACAAATTTATTTAGATACTCTTCGTATGCAATTGTTCCTAGTTTTTCTGTGTTGTTTCCTAGTGTGGTATTCTCTTTTATTCTAAAACTACCAAAGTCTACTACTTTTGAATCATGGGGAAATGCATAACGACTTACACCAACGCTTAATGTATCTTCTTGTTCAACGTGATTGTAAGGCCAATTATATTCTGCTTGGTTCATATATCTAATAGAAGCATTAACTGCATCTTTAGCATGAGCATAAAAACCTTTAGCTGTTGCAAAGTTAGTTGTCGTTAGTTCAACTTCGTTTAGTCTTCTATTAATCTCATTTACAAGTTCTAAAAAATCGTATGCCATTATTTCTCTCTTATAACAAGTTTTATGGTACGTTCTGCTACACTAGATGTGTTATCTGTAACCTGACAAGTAAAAGTATATTCTCTATTTAATACACCACCTGCTATATTTATTGTAGCAACAGTAGTAGTATTAGTTTGAGATACATTCTGTATGCTATCTGTTACTGCACTGCTTGATGCTGTAGTTAAAGTTTGTCCTGCAGCTAAAGTTGTTTTAGTGCGTTCAGGTGTTTCAACAGACCACACAACAGATGATATTGTGTTTGTGCCTAAAAACCTAGACCAATCTACACTGTAATCTAATGTTTCATCTGGGTCTTTAACAGGCCAACGAAATGACATCTATATCTCCTATGCGGCTTTTGAGACTCTTGCTCTTCTTTCTGCTGATGTAGAAAATCCTTCTACATAAATCTTTCTTAATTCTGTAGGAACATACACAGTTCTTTCTGAAGATGTTTGTGTAAATCCCTCTACATAAACTGTTCTAAATCTATCGTATAATTCTTTAACAGCCTCAAAGTCAAACTGCACACCTGTTGCAGATGTTGTGCCTATAACTCCTGTTGCTGATACACTACCTGTTACTTCAGTTATATCAGGGGCTATGCTTGCAACAGTAAACGAACTTAGTATCGTAGTTAGTGTTGGTGAGTCAATTGCGATACCTACAGAAGCTATTGCTCCTTGTGCTTCAACGGTATCTAGCCCTGCACTTGTTTTAACTTGTGTTAAAGTATTTATAGCACCTAATGCTGTAACTGCTTGCAGTCTTTCTGATACTTTAACTTGATTTAACGAAGCAGCAATAATAGAAGCTGTAGCACTTTCTGTAGCTTCTGATGGTTGTGCCTCTACTGTTCCTATAGCACCTGTTGCTGTGACAGCTTCCATAACTTCTGTTATGTTTAGTGTTAGCCCAGCGATAGCACCTGTTGCTGTTACACCAGTTGCTGTGTCTGTTGATAAATCTACTTGAACAGAATCTACTGTGCCTGTTGCTGTTACTGCTGTTAAAGTATCTAGGGCATTATCTACCCCTACGCTACCTACTGCAAAAGATGCAGTAACGGCTGTCATAGGTACAGTTACACCTCTGGCAACTAGTGTATCTCCGATTGCCAAAGTAGCAGATACACCACTTATATTTTCTACGTTTATATCAGGAGATACAGTTCCAATAGTACCACTAGCAGAAATACCTGATATGCCAACAGCTACTTTATGTTCAACAGATGCAATTGTACCTGTAGCGGATACACTAAAAGCATCTTGTTGTATATCGGCTTGAGCAGAAGGTGCTACAAAAGATGCGGTAACTGCTGTTAAAGGTGTAGATAAATCAGTTCCAGCTGCAGTTATTGCAAAAGAGCCTGTAATACCTACAGACGTTAAATCAACAAGAGCATCGTTAGCTATTGCTTGCGTATCTGTGCTTATAGCTGTAGATGCACTAACACCTGTTAGAGTATTTGTTTTAATATCAACTTCTAAATTAGGTGTATTAAGAGAACCTGAAACACCTGAAGTTGGAGCATTTATATTGCCAATATCAACAGTAGCAATATTAAATGTAGCAGATAAACCTGTTACAGTATTTGTAGATATATCTGCTTGAGTAGATGTAGAAATAGCAGTAGAAGCAGATACACTTCCTACATCTTCTTGTATAGCAACATCTACAGATGCAATGGCAAACGTAGCTGTCGCACCACTTTCTGGGTCTTCCTGCACATCTACATTAGTTGTGGTAGCTATTGCAAAAGATGCAGTAACTGGTGTTGCAGATATTGTTGGTGCTACTGTAACATTTACACTTGCAATAGCTAAAGATGCAGTAACTGCCGTTGCTGAAACTTTTACTTGAGGTTCAACAGAAGCAACCGTACCTGTAGCTGTAACACCCAGATTTATATCAACAATAAACTGACCATATTTTGCTGTACCGTATACACCAGTACCGAACTTGGCTTGGTTTAAGGTAACAGACATGGTTATTTATCCTAAGATATTCGTATTATAGATGTGCTTTCACCAGCGGCAGGAAAGTCAATTGTTAAATCACCAGCAACAGCACTAACAGTACCACCAAAGCTAATTGTACAAACTGCTTTATTAGATGCGGAAGAATTATATATCAACGCACCAATAGCAGAGCAAGTTACATTACTAAAAACTTCATCTGTAAAACTTACGTGTGCAGTATCATTTGTTAGAGCAATAGTTGCTCCGTCAAGATTTTGACCACCTGCACTATAGTTTGTGCCAGATGCTTCATCGTTACCGCTACCACCTGTCACGTCTGAATAGTTTGTAGTTGCTTTGTTATAATCATCGTTAGTTCCATTAATTAAAGCAATTTTTAAGGTGTGTGTATCCAAGTCGTGAATACCACCTAACAGTTCCTGCTTAAAACTATTACACATTGCAGTAGTAACAGCCATTTCAATCTCCTATAAAAAAAGGGTTAAAGGGGCAAGTTTCCCTGCCCCCTAGTTAAGTTAAGCTAGAGTGTCTCTATCGACCTCATCTGCTGTCATATCACCTTGGTCACTGATATCTAACAGCAAAGCAAAAGCACGTAGCTTACCTGCTGTAAAAGATGCACCACTACCTGTTAAAACAAAGTCAATGGTTTCAGTTGCACTTGATGACAATACTAGACCTGTATGAGCAACTTGAGGTGCATAATCACCATCTGATGCTCCATCAATGTCTAGTGCCGCAGCGAACTCATCAGGGTCAGTTCCTGTTGTACCCAAAGCCGCAGTAGCGTCTGTGGCTGTATTCATAGTTGCAGATTCTACAACTTGAAAACCTGCCGCCATTACTAATGTATTAGCAGGTACAGTAATTGCTTGAATAGTATCACCGGGGGCAATGCTATTTTTTGTCAAGTCAATTGTGACATCTACGTAGTACGGACCACGACCTCTTTTTGAGTTGCCAGATGCAGGGTGAAGTTGTGCTGTAATATTAGCCATGTCTTAATCCCCCCTTACGCTAAGTTGTATGCGGCAGTCACGATTGCTTCAGGACGAAGTATCTTTCTACCGTATAAGTGCATACCACGAACAATGTCAGCAAAGCTGTCAGGGTCACGGTAAGTTTCAGTCTTATTAATCTGCTCTGCAGTTGCAATAGCAGAAGAATGACCAGCCACGATTATACCCATGTTACTAGTATTCGGACCACCTACTGTGCTAGGACCTGTGCCTAGTGATGGTAGGTTGTTTGAAGTGTAAACTTGGAAACCGTGTAGGTTATTTACAACAAGACCATTTTGAAGTCCAGAACCACCAAAGTCTGAATTTAGAAGACGTGAGTCTTCATCCTTTAGAACTTCAATAAATACTGGGTCAAGAACAATCCAACGTCCTTGTGTGTCTACATTTTGCTGGTCAAGTAGACGTGACATACGTGCAAGAATTTGCAACGGAAACGCATTACCAGCAGTAGAAGACTTTGCTGCAGTTGCTCCACCAGCACGTGGCTCTACACCAATAGAATTATTAGCTGACCCAGCACTACCTGAAGTGTTAGTAAAGTCTGACGCATCCAAAGACATGGAAGCTAAAAGTTCCGCACCAACTAAGTTTGCACCATCAGATGCAGACGTAACAGCTTTGTCTCCGTTAACAGTTGTGTTAACAGTATTAGCTGCACCGTGAATTGCAGACTGTTTAAAACCTGACAAGTAACCAAGAACCTCTTGGTCAAATTGGTCAGCCAAACGATATGCCGCACGGTCTGATGCGAGTTGTTGGAAGTTCACATGTGAATGTGCTTCTTCAATGTCATCAACTTTGAACGCAAAGTAGTTTGCTTTATCAATAGTTAATGAAAAGTCCTCATCGTCAAGGTCTTGTGGTGTTATTGTTGTACCACGAGCGTATTCCTTAACGGAGATTTCAGGTTCTTTGATAATCTTAACAGAATCACCCATCTGTGCAATCTCTCCAAAGTAGTCGGAGTTAGTGATTGCTTCAGCAACGGCAGACTTGCGGAAAGCAAGTTGTACCTGTTTGCTGTAAATAATAGGGCTAAAATTGCCGTTAGGAAGATTACCATAACCACCAGCAGTAGTAAATGCCATGATTATTCTCCTATCTTATTAGCATTGTTACAGATACAAACTCACAAGACTATTAGAGGCTGATTGCATTGGGTGTGTATTCAATACAGATGCGCTTCTATATTTTCAACAGGCCAAGTTCATCAGGTAATCCGAAGCGTTGTTCGTTTGCTGATTATGTGCAAGCAGTTAGCTAGACAACTTGCACGATTGACTATAGTTATACTTACAAATAACTATTTGTCAACTGTTTTTATCTAGCAGAGCCAGATATATCGTATATGAACTTGCCAGAACGGATTGCTTCCATTATTTCATCTGACTTTTTTTCATATTCTTGCACTGACATTTTTTGAACATCAGATTCTTTTAGATATGAACTAGCCTCATTCTCTTGTGGCTTAGTCCTCGTATTCTTCGTATTAACCGCTTCAGCAGCACTTTTATTAGCTTTGCTCTTTTTTTCTTTGCCAATATTTCTATCTGATTTGTATAAATCAATTGCTCTTGCTGCTGACCTTGCGTCATTATCATTCTCGTATAGTGCCTCCTGCACCCATTTAGGTTGTTCTTCTGCCCATTCGTGAAAATCATCACTGTCTCTAATTTCACCAAAGTCAGGATGTAATTTCATTAATTCAACTTCTGCTTTTTCTTTATTAGCAGAAATTTGCATGGCATCAATTGCTTTTACTTTTTCTTCTAATTCTAAAGATTGCTCTCTAGCTTTTTTCATAGCAATTGTTTCAACAATTTGTGCAACATCAGGATATTCAGCCGCCCATTTTTCAATATCGTCATCTGATTTAGGCAACTTCATTTCTTTTTTAGTGGCTTCAGACAATTGACTTTTTAACTTTTCAATTTCTATTTTTAATTCTTTTGTCTGCTCTTGATTATACCTACGCAAATCAGAGTATCTTTTCTTAAAAGTTTTTTCCTCTGCGTTAGTAGGTTCAGGTTCTTCAGGTTCAGTGGCTTCTTTTTCTACCTCACCTTTTTGCTGTTTTATTAACTCTTCTAGCTCTGCTTCATCACGCTTTATTTTTTCTTCTTTTGAATAAGGCTTAGTTACAAATGCTTTTTTTTCTTGTGGCTTCATTTCTTCAGCCATAATTGTATCTGACATAATATGTCTCCTATCTGGGGCTAACCGTAGCCACTGTTGGGTGGGGGATTAGGTAGCCAGTTAATGTGGATTAATTATCTTGAGGCTAATCCACCTTGCCTCATCTTCTTGGGTTTAGGTTTAGATTTTGATGCTAAACCACCTTTTGCATTGTCCATAGCATCATAGCTACTTTCAAGTTTTTTTCTTTTCTTTGTTTCTTCCTTAGTTTCTGTTTTTTGAACTTTCTTTTCTCTTTTATCGGCAGCCTTATCAGCTTTTCTTTGTGCTTCTTTTTGTGCTAAAGCTTGTTCTGTTTTTGATAAATTACTTACTTTAGGACGAGCAGCAGCTTTTGCTTTTGCTATAATATCGTCAAAATTACTTTCTTTTTCTTCTCTGCGTAATTCTTCAGCTAACCTTATTTCATTTGCACTTTTACCCGATAAATATGTTTTAGAAAAATTATCACTATCTTTTTGTGCTTTTTCTTTATCTTCTTTATTCCCACTTTGTAATGCTTTTGATATTGAATCAGAAACTTTTTTAATTTCATTTGATGCATTAGTAGCAGACATTATTGTTGGGTCTTTATCTATAATTAAACTAAGTAAATCATCTCTAAATTCTTTTGACTTTTGAGGTAACTGCTCAAGAGTTTGATAATCAACTGGGCGAAAAAATTCACCTAATTGACCTAATATACCTTCTTTTTGAACATAGCCACCAGTTATAGGGTCATATAAATTGCCCATACCATCTGCTATATAGCCATTTACAACTTGACCTTGTTTAAATTTACTACCAAACATAGAACCTGCAACGGTAGATTTAAAAAGTTGTTCAAATGGATTTACTACATCCATAAATCCTAACCTTTCTGCTTCTTTAATTCTAGCTTGCATAGCTTCATACCTAGAAAAATCTGGTGGGTCATCATCATCTTTATCTGACTTACGCACTTGTGCTTGACCAACAGTAGGAGTAACAGTTGTTTTATCAGGTGCAGTGTATTCACTAGCCAACACAAAACCTTCTGGTAATTGTGTTACACCGGGAATATATGTTATCGTTCTACGTTCACCTGTTGTTGGATTAATTATCTCTACAGTTTGTGGTGCAGATTCAGGTGTCTGTACTACACCGGGAAATGATACATTTTTCATTTGTTCAGGTGTAAATGTAGGAACTTCCTGTTGTGTAGCTGGTGTATATGTTGGCGCAATAGGCACAGAAGCAGGTGTAGGTGGTATAGGCATAGTTGTTACTGGTGGTGGTGGTGCTTGCACAAACGAAGTCGCAGGTACTTGTGATGGAACAGTGCTTACACCAGCAACTCCACCCTGTTGCATTTCTACTGGGTCATCTTCCATGTCAAGGTCTGATAATTCAAATGGTATGTCATCAGGTATTACAGCTTCATCTGCATTACCCATCTGCCCCATTTTTTCCATCATCTCTAAACCACGTTTTGCTTCTTGTCGCATCTGCATAAGTTTTTCAAGACCTATGTAGCGCACTACGTCAGCAGGAAATACAAACTCACCTTCACTTAACTGTGCAGGTATATCATCACGTACTTCGTTTTGCATTGAGCCTACTGGCACATCATTACCTGATACAGGGTCTATTGTTCCACCTTCGTCTTTTAGACCACCTTCATTAAAGGAGTGATGTTGTTTTAATAGTTTATACAACTTAACAAAATTTTCTTTTTCTTCTAAACTCATGTCATTGACTTTTCCAGAAGTCAACATCTCTGTCATTTTATCAAATTGTACTTTTCTATTTGCTCTCAATTCTTTAACACCAGCATCTAATTTTTCTTGTGGTGTTTCTATTCCACCTCCATCAAATAGTTCCATTTGTTTTTTCAGTGCCATTTACTTCATCCCTAAGATATTTAAGTTTTCTTAACGCTGCTATTGCGCCTTGTTGCCTATGTACTAAAACTGTATCAGAAGTTTGTTCTAGAACATTTTGATGTACTAGTATATTGATGTCTATATAATCATTGAACGCTTCCCACTGGCGGTTGTTGTTCACCAGTGTTTTGAGTTTGCTGAGTATTTGCTGTCTGTCCATTTGCACTAAATCCTTGTTCACCCGGAACTGGTACTTGTCCTGTACCTATTGTACCGCCACCTGCACCAGTTGGGTCTAGAGGATTAGCTTGAGCCTCTGGTGATTGTGGTTGTTCTTGTTGAAAGCCCTTCATCATTTCTGCTTGAATAGCGGCTTCGTTCATATTGTTAGTTACTTTGTCAGGGTCTAGCTCCATAGATTTTGCAATCTCACGGATAATGTATTGAAACTTAGCAAATGGCGCAAGAGCAGGACTGCTTGCAATTTGAAGAAACTGCATAAGTCTTTGACTACGCACTTCGTTAGCCATAAGACTTTCTGTACCTCTAGCACGTACCTCTAAGTCTCCTTTAATTTCTGGGTCATAGTCAAACTGCATGTTAAATCTAAACAACCCTTCTCCCAAAGGTCGTAATAGATAATCGTCTACATTTTTAATTACAGTCTTTGTACCACCAGCCGCAGCGTTCATTAACATAGATATACCTGATGCAGTTCTACCTACACCTTGCACTCCTGTCTGACCATGTGCAAATGATGGAAAACCTGTACTCTCATCTGCAAGTACACGTGCTTTATCAAACAGCATCATATTTTCACTAGATACGTTTGGAAACTTTGTGCCAAATATTGCTTGACCGGGTGCGCCACCTTGTCTGCGAAAAACCTTGCCGGGATATAAAGATAAGTCTTGACCGGGAACTAAATTTGTTTCATCTACTTCTACAATTAAATTACCAGATAATACTGCATTATCAACAGCCATACGCATAAAGCCATTCATCAAAGTTTGTGTATCATCCATGTTTTCAGCAATACCTACACCAAAAAATGAGTATGGATTTAACTCATAAGGTGCGGCATGATATGGTATCTTTGCAGGTTTAAATGGATTAAGAACCATTCGTATTAGTTTACCATTACAAATCCATACGTTTGCTTGTAGCTCATCAAAAGTTTTTAATTCATCTGGTATGTTTACTTCTGCTTCTTCAAGCATATCTGTATCAACCATACCCCAATATTCTAAAACATCAAATCGTTCTACACCATGTTCAGGAGCATAATCAGATAAGTCATCTTCCCAATATTCTTTATTGTAATTTTCACCTAGTTGTATAACTTCATCAATTACATTGTCTCTGAACATCGGTCTTTTTTTGAGATTCCGTAATTGCGACCTTGACATCTTATGTCGTTCAATAACATACTGCGCTTCATCCATATTATTGGCATCTGGGTCAGGATAAAAATTCCAGACAGAAACGTGGGAAACTTGTGGCATTGTTTTAAACACTGGGTCATAGTCACCGTCCTCTCCCCAATTAGCGTATTCTTTATCAATGGCAAAAGGTCCTTTCATAACACCAGTTCCAAACAAAGCCATTTCAAATGCAGAATTACGCAAATGTTTACTAGCACTAGATTCCTCTAGTTGGTCATGTATTTTCTTCTGCATTTTCTTTGCAGCTATCATAGCAGGACTAAACGTAATCGCTGTAGGTGTTTTACCAGTTCCTTCTTTAAGACCCTCTATCTCACTTAGTTTTTCACTTAAAGGTCCTAATCTTTCTTGTAAAGATTTTTCTGTTGCACCTGCAGGTAGGTCATTACCATCTCCTGCAAACCCATATGGACTACTTAGGGCAGTATCACCACGCAACTGCTCTGGCTCTTTAGGGTCGAAGTGTACGTCTGCGACAACTCCTTCTGGTAACTCAGTAGGTTCAACAGAAAGAGGAAACCTATTATTAGCAAAGAGTACATCAACAATTTGACCGTATGCCGCAAGAGTTTTTGTTTTTGTAACTTTAATAAAGACACGTGACTTCTCCGATTCAGTAAACTGAACATCTGGTCCGTATAACCCACGATAGTTACGATAGGCTTTCAACCATCGCTGTTCATCTTGGTATCTATAGTCTTCTGCTCTTTTATATCTATCTTGTATAAATGGTATAATGGATGTGACATCAATATCTTCTACAACACTATCTTCTGAATCTTCTAAAGATATTGCATCTGCTTCAATCATTATATTTTCGTCTTCAGCCATTTTTAAATCCTTAATATCCGAAGGTTGAATCTGCTACTGGCATACTACCACTAGGTCTGCCCATTGGGTCATAATCAAATATACTAAATCTTGGTCTTGACATTATACCATACCGCATCGCATCGTACAAGTGGTCTTCTGCTTTCGTGTCAATATCCTCTGGATTTTTTTTATCCAGTGGCAATGAGGGCAACTGTGAGATAATGTTCGTGCAACTATTAAAGAAAACAAGTCTAGGCTCTTCCGTAAATTCATCTATTTGTAATCGTCTATGTACTTCATTCTTACCAGCAACACGGCTACCTCTGCTTCTATCTGATGGTCGCCATCTACAACCCTTTTGTATCATTTGCTCTGCAAGGCTAGGACCAGTATCGCCACGCTTATGCCAAAGAGAACTATCAAGCACACCATACTTAATATTGCCATCTTCAGCCTCTAACTCTAATATCATATCTGCTAAGTCTGTAGCTAAGACTTTTGACACGTACAATTCCCTGTACACAATGAGTTGTTCAGACGGACTGACAGCAAACCATACAACAGCACTGTAAGACCCATACCCATAGTCACATGCCCTAAACTTAACCCAATTGCTAGGAATATTAAAAGGTTCAACAACATGAACATCACGATTAAACTCAGTAAACGCAGCCCCTTCTTTGATATCCCAATCCCCATCCAAGAGTTGTTTTCGTTGTTGTTCTGGGAGTGACAAGAGCATTGCTTCGTAGTCACCAGCATCCGAGAGATAGGGGTTATCAGATAACCTTGCAGGTATAAACCGCCTTTTAAACAAAGGTCGCCCAGCTTTGCTATGCCCTGCTGGATACTTGAGAGTTTCACCTGTTTCAATATCTGTCGCATCAAATGCCTTTCCATATGGTGCTGGGTCTATAAACATTTTCTTAACCCAAGCATGACCTCTTCCACCCGGGTTGGTTGTTGCCCTCATAAAGATAGGCAAATCAGGGGCAGTGGACCTAAGACGAGAGCGCATATAGTTCCATGCATATGGAGATTGCCATTGTGTTAACTCGTCAAAGCCAATCCAGCTAAATGCTAGACCCTGATAGCGCAGGACATCTTCATCTCTGTCAAGGTATGACATCCACAATCTCGCTCCAGATGGTGCTGTCCACTGCATTTTTCGTTCAGACCATTTTATGCCTGACCATATTTGTGGGTACAACTCTTGTGATTTAAAGATAAGCTCACGAAGTTCTTCTGTTGTATGTCGTAACAGCAATCCACTAAATGCTGGATGCCCCATGTATCGTAGTGGGTCAGCTAACATGGCATAGGATTTACCACCCCCTGCCGAACCACCATATAATACTTCACGCTCACTAGCCGCTAGAAAATCTGTTTGAGGACCTTCATTAGGCTTAAATAACACATTAGCGTGTTCTTCTTGAAATTCTGTTTCATATGAAACATCTTCAATTATTGTAGGCTTTTGCGCCTGTTCTTTCTTCTTCAAGGGCTTTCGCTTTGGCGATTGCCGTTTCCGCATATTCTGCCCACTTGCGGATGCTTGCAACTTGGTTCTTACGCTGTCGCTCATTCTGTAACCGTTTCCTTAATCCTACATGTGATATGTATCTATTGCTATTTTTGCTTAACCAGTTGGCTACCTCACGATAGCTATATTGATTTACGTGCTGTCTAGCCTTTTCTAACAAATCTAACTCTGT
>VTLG01000695.1_pt1 | contig 36523 bp, 47 predicted proteins | sample 4694571 | NCBI WGS metagenome assembly VTLG01 (sample SAMN12604809, study PRJNA352737) | marine metagenome | biome: ENVO:00000447; feature: ENVO:00000209|ENVO:00000569|ENVO:01000036; material: ENVO:00002151; isolation source: viral sequences binned using virsorter ...
TGATATGTAGCCGCCATAATGCCAAGGATGAAAGCTATGATTAGGTTTGCGCCATAGTGTAGACAATACGCTAACAGGGTTTTCTATAAAGTATGGTATCTCTAAATGCTCGAATAGATAAGAGCACCTTACAGCGTGCCTTGTGGCTTCCCATTGAAACTTTGGGTTAGCCTTAGCCTTGCGCTTGAAGTGTGCCGCACCGCTCACTGCAAGGTCAGTACATACAGGGAAGGCCATACCAAAAACAACCTGTTTACGCCTATACACCATCAGTAAATGGTCAAGTGTAGCCTTGTCGTGCAAGTCAGCTTTGCAATAGGTAATACTGCCACCGCTACCAAATATTTCACTGTTACTAGTGTAGTCTATAGTTACAGGGTTTTTGCTGTGCTGTATATCATAAGCCATGCATTTATAACCTGCCTTAGCCCAAGGCCTTAAGGCTTCCCCTGTATAGTCGTAAAGACTAATTACGTATTTGTTATTATCAGTCATTGTGCTTGTCCTTTATAAAGAGTTGCGTATCCTTTAGTGTCTAACTCTTTCAAGTAAGCTAGGTACTCTTCAGCTTCTTTATAAGTGTCAAACTCTTGTATTATTCCATGTCCACCTATTGTTTCTTCAATATGGTATACTAATTTTCCATTATCACTAATAGCTTTTCTAATTTCAGAAAAAGCCATGTCTCTTAAAGAATAAGTTCTCATTGTTCTATACCCTCGTTTTGATAGTCATCTAAGGCCTTAGCCATTTTGTCTCTAATTGATACAAGTATATGATCATCTCGATCTTGCTCTATCATGTATTCAAATATTTCAGTGTCTACTATTGTATGGATTTCTTCCACCTCAGGTTTGGTTAATTCGATTTGAAATTTTTTTGCCATGTTGTGTTACTCCTTATAGCAAGTGTTATTGTTGTTCTATTAAGTACGTAAGCATTAAAACTAGAATTACAAGTACCACCATCAAAATAAATGTGATTAAAAAAGTCTCTAATAAATACATATACTTATCCCTAGTTAGTCCTACCCCTAGTGTAAGGGATAGGAAATATTTTCTACATCATTAGACCAACAGGCCCTACAATTTCCACAATGTCCAAAGTCTTGAGTTTTCTTTTGATCTCTAGTCATATTCTTAAAGACTTTCTCAGCTATTACTTCAAAGTCTTTATTAGTGCGATACGCTAAGCATTCTTTGCCATGTATCGTTTCACCTTTTCTATGTACTGTGGACGTGTTCTTATGGCCTGTTATGGGCTTATCTCCGATCATAGTAGCACTAACCCTAATCACTAGGTTACTAGGCTCTAAGCCGTATTGCTTCCTATAGTCTTTAACTATCTTTGCTTCCCTAGTCGGTAACCAATGCTTAATTTGTGGGGTTATTTGAGCAGTCAATACAATAGCGTGTAACATTTCAATAGACTGTAAATCACCGCTATCAAACCACCTATGAAAATAAACCCCTAGCTTTTTGCATCCACGTTCTATTTGGAATTTCATTTGCTTGGCCCACAAGGTAGGATTATCAGCTATTAACTTTTCAGCTTTAAAGAGATTGTTAGTCCAACCTTTATCAACGGACGGTCTAAGCTTTTGAAGCTTAAGAGCATAGCATTTAGAGCAAGTACTACCCTCTATTTTTTCTAGCTTAGAACCTACCTTGCAAGCCTTAGCACTAATAGCAAAAGTTGTACTTGGCATTTTGGTATTGCCTAGTGAAACTTTTCCCGATTGTTCAACTGCTTGTTTAACTGTCATTTTTTCCATTATTTTAAACCCTCATTTAAGCTTGCTATTACTTCATTAATATCTTTTTGACTATCACCACTAGTCAAGATTTTCATATGTTTTTTAGGCGTATAATAATAAGTAAATTCTGCTTCATCCCTTACAGTTTGTCTATCATAATCACCAAATTCAGCATGAAACTTTTTAGTCTCATTATCAAAGATTGCTAATGTGAAGTACTTTTTCATAATGTAAAATCCTTTTGGTTGCGTTTGGTTAATACATTATAAATATAAAATTAATTTCAAGGGGTAATACTAAATTTTTTTACTAACTGTGACAGTTTGACACACTTGAAACGATTTTGAGGGTTAAGGCTCTTTTATGATCTAGACATTACTAAACTGTAAAACCCCTCTAGAAACGGCTTAAAACGGCTCTCAGAGCTATTTCACCTTTTGTTCTACTAATGTTCTAATTTCCAGGAAGTTCACTGTTTGTTCTTTTTACTGTTTGTGATCACAAGTAATACAAGTTTTTATAGTTGCTTTTAGTATTTGTGATCACATTTTGTAAAAACTTAGAGCCAAACGAATTTAGTTTAATGTTAAACCAAAAGTAAAACAGATAGTTTAACGTTAAACTACTTTTCTACCAGAATTGTTTAAGGTTAAACTACTTGCTATAACTATTTGTTTCTGTTCTGTTTTTGTTCTAGCGGATGTTCACGTTTTGTTCCTGGCGGGCATGCGCCACCGGGGGGTACGCAGTATATGTATACACAGAATGACAGAGATTAGGAATTTCAGTTTGTTAACCACTTATGTACATATAAGTTTACACTCTTACCCGGGTTGTTCCTGGGAGAAGTCCGGGGTACAAATAGATGAAACATTCTGTAACACTTTGTTACAAACATACTGCTTGACAAAAGTGCGTGTATCAACTATAATTATACTGTTAGTATTACTAATAGGTAATACTTATAAGTAATACTATTAGCTATTACTAGTAGTCTATTACTTTTTATACTTATAATACTTATAATACTACTAGTTATTACTAATAGTATTACAGATATATCTCATTTAAAGTAAAATAATAATTTTAGTTCTGCATTTATCTATTGACAGATGCAAGCTAATAGATAAAACTAGTGGTGCATTGATTAATTCCAATGGCAAGAAAAGTAAAATACTACCAGTCAGACAAAGTTCTAGAAGAGTTCTATCGAGCTTTAGCTAATGGTAACGAAAGAGTTCTACGAAGAGTTCACATCCCTCACAGTTCAGTCTTCTACGCTAGAGAGGCATACCACCAGCATTCAGGTAAATGGGTATCCCTTGATAGAATGGAAAGAGCTATGTTTCTAGAGGGTATGATAAGTAGATACGATGTGTTAGACCCTGACAGAAAAAGAGATTGGGAATAATGGTAGAAGAATACGACTTAGATGGGAACGGTAAACTGGACGCAGAAGAACGTGCTATCTACTTAGAGGATAGGCGCAGAAAAATGGAAGATGAAGATGCGAAGCGTGATGCCCAACGCAACATGACTTGGTTTGCTTTATCTGGAATGGTATTATACCCTATGGGTATCTTTCTATGTACACTACTCAAGATGGATACAGCAGCTATGTTAATAGCAGATATAGCTAACATCTACGTTGTATCAGTATCTGCACTGGTTGGTGCATACTTTGGGTTTACTGCAATGGGGAATAAGAAATGATACAAGGTTTAATTGGACCTATAGCAAGTTTAGCAGGAACATGGTTAAATGGAAAAGTTGAAACAAAAGCTGCAGAGACTAAAGCAAAGGTTGCAAAGGCTGAAGCTGAAGCGCAAATTATGTTGTCTCGTGCAACCAGTGAGGCAGACTGGGAAAAGATTATGGCACAAGGTAGCCAGTCTTCGTGGAAAGACGAGTGGCTGACTATTTTGTTTTCGATACCACTTGTGCTCGTGTTTACAGGTGACTGGGGTAGAGAGATAGTAGCAAATGGATTTACTGCACTTGAGACTATGCCTCAGTGGTATCAGTACACACTTGGAGTAATTGTAGCTGCTAGTTTTGGTGTAAGATCAGCAACAAAGTTTTTTGGGAAGTAATCATGGCAAAGAAAGATAAGAAACCTAAAAGTGCTGTACAAAGCTTTTTAATTTCTATAGGGTTTGGTTCTCCATCCCAACGTGCTTTTGATAGAATGATAGATAATAAAGATTTCAAAAAAGCAAAAGAATCTTTTCCTGAATTATACAAACAGTATATACAAGATAAAAGAAAAAAACCTACAAGGCAAAGTAAAGGTGGCTATAGCTCAAAGAAACGAACAGGAAGTATGGACTATCGCAAAGGCGGTATGGTATTATCAACTGTAGACAATAGGAAGAAGTAATGGCATTTAAATTAAGTAGACGCAGTTTAGACAAACTAGAGGGTGTAGATGATAGCCTACAGGCAGTAGTCAAAATGGCTATCACTCTAAGCGATAAAATCGACTTCGGAGTTATCCAAGGTATGAGAACTGTCGAACAGCAGAAGGAGTTAGTAGCTTCTGGTGCTAGTCAAACCATGAAGTCTAAACACCTAGAGGGTAAAGCTGTAGACCTTATGGCATACGTCAATGGACGTGCTTGCTGGGAACTAAATGTTTATGATGATATAGCTGATGCTATGAAACAGGCAGCTATACAGGTAGGCGTTCCTATTTGTTGGGGAGCAGCATGGGGTACACCAGAAATGCCTTACCCAATGGATATTCGTAAATGGGAAGGTTCAATGGAAGAAGCTATGAATGCTTACATTGACCTACGTAGATCTCAAGGACGTAGACCGTTCATGGATGGACCACATTTCGAATTGATTGGTTGACACAGATAAATTTTTCTGATACAATCCTTTTTTATAATTGAGTAGGTAACTATGTCTATACCTGAACGAGTAAAAACTAAGATGAAGAAGGAAGGGCTTAAGGGTGTAAACAAACCCAAGCGTACTCCTAGTCATCCTACCAAGTCACACTGTGTGATGGCGAAGGAAGGTAACACATATAAGTTTATTCGTTTTGGTCAGCAAGGTGTAAGTGGCGCAGGTAAGAATCCTAAGTCAGCAAAAGATAAAGCACGTAAGAAAAGTTACTATGCAAGACATAACGCACAGGACTCTAGCCCAAGTAAACTAAGTGCTAGGTACTGGTCACATAAGGTTAAATGGTAATGTGGTTAGCAATAGTATTAGCTTGTGGTACACCATACGCTCATTCGTGTATTGTGTATGCAAAAAATGATGTTTTATTTGCAACAGAAGAAGCATGTAAAGAAGAAACAGCTATGGGTGTAGACATAATGGAATCACAAGGTTTCTTTGCTAGACCTGCCTGTTTTGAAATCGGAGAAACTTTATAAGGAAATAAAATGAAGAAACTATTATTATCGGCTACACTTGTAGCCACAGCAACATCAGTATCAGCGATGGACTTAGGTTACGGTCTATCACTATCTGCTGAAACAGATATGAGTTACACTACAGGAACAGAAACATGGGAACTAGACTTCACACCTTCTATGGGTTTAAGTATGTACGGTGCTTCTCTTTCTGCTGAAACAACTATAGATGTGTTAGACATCAACAATGGTGACATCTTTACAGGAGTGGACTGGAAAGCTGAGTACGTATGGAATGGTATGACAGCATACACAGAAGTATCATCAGATGCTGATTTTGAGTTTGGTGATATTACAGTAGGCGCAAAAATTAAATTCTAATTGGTAGATGAGATGACAGAAGAACAGCTAGAAAAAGAAATTGAAGAAAAACAAAAACAACTTCATGAAATGCGTTATGGAGAAATAGACAAAGCTTATGAAGAGTTTAACAAGTCTAAAGAAGAGGCTATAAAGAAGTATAAGATCTGGAAGAGTGCTATGGAGAAACATAACACAAGTCCTAACAGTATTGTATATTACTTTAATTCTTGGAGTCTATAATGCCAGTAAAGAAAAAAGCTAGTAAACCAAGAAGACTTTCTAAAGGAGGTAGCACAGTAAATGCTGCTGGTAACTACACCAAACCGACTATGCGTAAAAACTTGGTCGCAAGAGTTAAAGCAGGTTCAAAAGGTGGCAAACCTGGACAATGGTCAGCGAGAAAAGCGCAAATGGTTGCAAAGCAATACAAAGCCAAAGGGGGAGGCTACACGTCATGAGAAGATATCTTAAAAGACTATGGTGTGCATTTTTAAACAAGAAGTGTAACCCTCAGTGTGACTGCTGCTAAATGGCACTCTCTAAATCGCAGAAGAGTTTAAAGTCTTGGACAAAACAGAAGTGGCGTACTAAAAGTGGTAAGCCATCTACGCAAGGCTCTAAGGCTACTGGTGAACGTTACCTACCTTCTGCGGCTATTAAGTCTCTTAGTGCTAGTGAGTACGCAGCCACTTCTAGAGCAAAACGAAAAGGCACTAAGGCAGGTAAGCAGCATGTGGCTCAACCTAAGAAAATCGCAAAGAAAACGAAATCTTTTAGAGCCGCTAAGGGTGGTCTTACAAGAAAGAAAAAGTAATGGCTAAAGCTAAAGATCCTAAAGTAGGTACAGGAAAAAAACCTAAAGGATCTGGTCGAAGACTATACACAGATGAAAACCCTAAAGATACTGTATCAATAAAGTTTGCTACAATAGCTGATGCAAAAGCTACTATAGCAAAAGTAAAAAGAATTAAGAAACCCTACGCAAGGAAGATCCAAATCTTGACAGTGGCAGAGCAACGTGCTAAGGTTATGGGGAAAACTGCTATAGCAAAATTATTTAAACAAGCTAAAGCAGAGTTGCGAAGGAAACATAATGCCGTATCTAACAAGTAGCATCCCTCACTTTAAAGCTTGGGTAAGAAGAGAGTACACAAAAAATTTAGAAGAGTATCATGGAGAGTTCCTACATTGCATGGTCATTGGTGTCACTACTATGCCAAACAGGACTCTCAGCTTTCAAGTTATTTTTACAGGCTGTGAGTCTGATGATAGTGATAGCCCCAATATACATGGTGGTGCGATGTGGGCTAGATTACCTCTTGTAGCACTCGTAGCAGATACACCGTTGGAAGAATGGCCTCAGCAATTACCACCATACTTGGCGCAGCCTTGGGATTGTATGTCGCACTATCACTCAGTTTACAAACTGGAGAGAGCGACTCCAGCCCCTTGGATAGCAAAAGTAGATGGGGAGTTCTATCCAGCTAAATATTATTTTACAGTAGACTACACAGACAGTGAAGTCGCTGACGATCCAGCCCAACACAAACAGTCTCACGTATTAGAGTTGTTAGACGCTGGTAATTATACAGGTAACATAGTTGCGTTACCCAATAACAGAGTGAGAGTAACTCACCCAGCTTGGTTCGAAACAGGAGAAGGTGCTCCAGATTTTAAACCTAATCAATATATGTACAACTCTAAAGAAGACGTAGACTATGTATGGGATACGCAACGAGTTTTTAACAATATTTATAGTGAGAAAAACTAATGAGCAAGTTAACTGCATCCGAATTATCTAGATACAAAAAGTTATTGAGTATGACTAGAAAGGATGGAAGTGATGAACACTTCGCTGATCTAGAAAAATTTGAAGAAAGAATGGATAAGAAATATGGTTCTTGGGATATTATTCCTGTAAAAAAATCGAAAGGTGGTATGATGAAAAAGAAAGGTATGGCTAAGGGTGGCATGAAGAAAAAAGGTTATGCTGCTGGCGGTCTTAAAATGGTAAAAAATAAAGAAGGGGATATGGTTCCTTTCTATGCTGCTGATGGCAAAGGTAAGATGAACAAAGGCGGCATGATGAAGAAAAAGGGTTACGCTAAAGGTGGTGCTGGAATGAAAAAGAAAGCATACGCTAAAGGCGGTAAGGTAGCCATGTATAACGTAGGTGGTATGGTTAAGTCTTCTAATGAACTTAACACTGGTATTGCTAGACCTAAAAATACTTATAAGTAAAGGAAAGTAAAATGTCAGCAGGAGCCGCATTTAAAATAATTATTAAGATAGGAAGAAGTTTTTTTGGAACTAATTCTAAAAAAGTTGCAGAACAATTAATAAATCAAGGTGGTAAAAGAATACCAAAGAATAAACTACCTAAAAGTGCTAACGTAAAGAAAGCACCTGCACCTAAAGTACCAGAGGTAAAAGTGCCTCTTAAGAAACCACCGAAAAGGTCAGATAACCTTCCTAAGAATGTTAAACTTAGGAAAGACCCACCTGTAGGACGTAAGACTACTACTCCTAAAAAAACAACTACACCGAAAGTACCTGCTAAACCTAAGGTGTCTACAACTGCCCCAGTGAGGTCAAGGCCAGGAGATAATGCTAAGTTAATTGGATCAGGTAGAGGTGGTTCTACACCTAGGGTATCAGGTAGATCAACGCCCCCTAATAGAACTTCTGCTCCTGCACTTCTAAGAGCAGCACCGTTAGAGGGTGGACCAGAGATTGATAAGAGCACTGTAAAACCAAGGAACACTCCTAAGACGAAGACAGATAGGAAGTTTGTACCTAAAACTACACCTAAGACTAAGAAGACAAAGCCACCACTTAAAAAGGCTCCACCTAGAAAAACTGCACCAGCAACAGGTCCAGTAACTAACGAGTCTTTCGGTAAAGCTTTTAGACGTAATAGAAATGCTGGTAACGCTACCTTTATGTGGAGAGGTAATAAGTATACTACTAGGTATAAAGAAGAAACTATTGCTCAACACAAGAAAAAGTTTGGTGTAGAAGGAAAGTACTAAAGTAAATGGCAAACCCTGCTACAGCTAAATACTTTACTAAAGCAAAGAACTTATCAGCCACCTCAGGTGGTGCTAGTGGTGATGTAGTGTATACATGTCCTAATAACCATGTGTCACTCATCACCTTTTTGCATGTATCAAATGGTGCTACAAGTGCAAAGAAGTATAGTATACAGTGGTATGAACTAGCTACAACTACTTATCATAGTATTGTTGATGAAGTTAGTTTAGCAGCAAGTACAAATGAAAATGTAGTACAGGGTGGTGCATACCTAGCCCTAGCTGCAGGTGATAAGATTATAGGATTTGAAGAAAGTAGTTCTGACTTTCAAGTAACTCTGTCAGGTGCTGAGTATTACCAGCCGACATAACGGGGTTGCAATATTATCTATAGTATGTTATAACTATATGTGTAAAACTAGTCTCCAGTTGGTTTATTAGCCAGCTTGCACAAAAACGAAACTGGAGATTTTTTATGTGGAAAGAATATTGTAACCGTATACTAAAAGCTATACAGAAGTCACAACAGCGAAGAGCAGACTATCATACACTTATAAATTTATCTGAGCGTGAGCTTAGAGATCTAGGTATTGGTAGATCTGAAATAAGAGAAAGAATCTATGGCGAGACAGCTAACAGATAAACAACAAAAGTTCTTAGACGTTCTTTTTGATGAAGCCAAAGGAGATCCTGTCAAAGCTAAAAAGCTTGCAGGATACTCCGATGGTGTAGCTACAGCACAGGTTGTAGCTCCTTTAACAGATGAGATCGTAGAACTAACTAAGAAGTTTATATCCCAGTCTTCTACAAAAGCTGCTTATACAATGTATAGTGTGATGGCTGATCCAACAGACTTGGGTGTAAAAGAAAAGATGCTCGCAGCTAAAGATCTTTTAGATAGAGCAGGATTTACAAAGACAGAGAAGGTAGAAGTAAAAACCTCAGAGCCAGTGTTTATCCTACCATCTAAAGATAGTGATGACAAAGATTAAAACAGCTAGAGCATCAGAGGCTACCTATCCAGACAAAGTAGATTGGCAAGTACCACTCAGAGGGGAAAAAGGTGAGTGGTATCCTATCATCAGAGTTGGAAGACATGTACCTTTCGGGTACAAACAGGATGATAAAGATCCTGACTTACTTATACCCATCCCAGAAGAATTAGAACTTTTAGAAAAAGCAAAATTATTTCTACAGGATTATAGTTTGAGAAAAGTATCCAAGTGGTTATCAGATCAATCAGGTAGATATATATCACATGTAGGGTTAGACAAACGTGTCAGGATCGAAGAGAAAAGGAGGAGAGCTTCCTCAAACTACCGCAACTACGCTAGGAAGTACAAAGAAGCGCAAAGGAAAGCGGAGAAGATTGAAAAGCAAAGACTTGGTGGTAGAGAAACCAAGCGAATCTTTGGAGATGGATGGTCAGACGCTCCCATCGACACCGAAGCCTCAACAGAATGAAGTAGAAGAAGTTCCTAGAGATGTTATCTTTGAACCTAATGCTGGTCCTCAAACAACATTCCTAGCAGCTACAGAACAAGAAGTATTATATGGTGGTGCTGCAGGTGGCGGTAAGAGCTACAGTCTAGTAGCAGATCCAGTCCGATACCTGAATAACCCCAACGCTAGAATGCTTCTAGTGCGTAGGTCAACCGAAGAACTAAGAGAACTTATATCTGTAAGTAAACAGCTTTACCCAAGAGCTATTCCCGGTATTAAGTTTATGGAACGAGACAAGACTTGGGTAGCACCCAGTGGTGCAACTCTCTGGATGTCTTACCTTGACCGTGACGATGACGTTATGAGATACCAAGGTCAAGCATTTAACTGGATAGGTTTTGACGAATTAACACAGTGGCCTACAGACTACGCATGGAACTACATGAGGTCACGTCTACGTACTACAAGATCTTCGGGGTTACCTCTCTACATGAGAGCTACAAGCAATCCGGGTGGTCCGGGTCACATGTGGGTTAAGAGATACTTTATAGATCCTAGTCAACCTGATAAAGCATTTTGGGCTACAGATAACGAAGGTGAAATAATCTGCTGGCCTAAAGGACATACTAGAGAGGGAGAGCCTCTTTTCAAGAGGAAGTTTATCCCTGCGACTTTGTTTGATAATCCTTATCTGTCTGATGATGGGATGTACGAAGCCAACCTACTCTCTCTGCCTGAGCACCAACGGAGACAATTGTTGGAAGGGGATTGGGATATTAATGAAGGTGCAGCTTTCCCTGAGTTCAGTAGAAAGATACATGTAGTAGATCCGTATGATATCCCAAGTAACTGGCCTAGGTTTAGAGCAGCAGACTATGGATACGGATCTTACTCTGCTGTTATATGGTTTGCTGTAGCTCCTGATGAACAGCTTATTGTTTATAGAGAACTATACGTAAGTAAAGTTTTAGCTACAGACTTAGCAGATATGATCTTAGATCTTGAGTCTGATGAGAAAATAAGATACGGTGTTCTCGACAGTTCTCTTTGGCACAAAAGAGGTGATACTGGTCCTTCACTTGCAGAGCAGATGATACAGAAGGGTTGTCGATTTAGACCAGCAGATAGATCAAAAGGATCTCGTGTATCAGGTAAGAACGAGTTACACAGAAGACTACAGGTAGATGACTTTACAGAAGAACCTCGAATAGTTTTCTTTAGTAGTTGTTACAATACAATTGCTCAACTTCCTTCACTACCTCTAGATAAAAATAATCCTGAGGATGTGGACACTAAGTCTGAAGATCACATCTATGATGCTATCAGATATGGTATCATGACAAGACCAAGAAGTAACCTATTTGATTACAATCCTGATACTCAGAGGACAGGTTTTCAAATGGCTGATTCAACGTTTGGATACTAGAGTGCTAGTAACTTGCCCTAAGTGTGCTGTAATTTATAATACAGATAAGTTTGATAGTTGTCCTAAGTGTCAAGAACAATACGATTTTGACAACGGACCTTGGAAGGTAAAATAATATGGAAGAAGATGAAAACTTAGCTGAAGAAGTATATATGGAAGATGCTGAAGTATCTTTTATAGAAGATACAGATGAAGACTCTAAGGCTGATCCTTCAGTTGGAACTATTGTAGGTTATATACAGAAACGTTTTCAAAAGGCTGAGAATGCTCGTAATGCTGAAGAACAACGCTGGATAAAAGCTTACAGAAACTATAGAGGTCTTTACGGACCAGACGTAAGTTTTACTTCTTCAGAAAAGTCTAGAGTATTTGTTAAGGTTACAAAAACAAAGGTACTAGCTGCCTATGGTCAGATTGTAGAAGTACTCTTTGGTGCTAATAAGTTTCCTATTACTATAGACCCTACAGTTTTACCTGAGGGTGTTTCAGAAGCTGTACACTTAGAGACAGAAGACACTGCAAAGAAAATGCAGGAACAGCAAGCACCTATGGGTGATGCCGAGCAGGTACAACCCGGTGAAACTCTTATTGATTTTAGAGATAGACTAGCAGGTCTAAAAGAAAAACTAGCACCTGTACAAGATAATTTAGAAGAGGGTGAAGCAGAATCACCCACACAAATTACTTTCCATCCAGCTATGGTAGCTGCTAAGAAGATGGAAAAGAAAATACATGACCAACTAGAAGAGTCTAACGCAAGAAAAGAATTACGAAACGCTGCGTTTGAGACAGCCCTGTTTGGTACAGGTATCATGAAAGGACCATTTGCGGTAGACAAGGAATACCCTAACTGGTCAGAAGAGGGTGAGTACTCACCTATAATAAAAACAGTACCTAAGTGTTCCTCAGTTTCTATTTGGAACTTCTACCCTGATCCTGATGCATCCAATATGGATGACGCAGAGTACATTGTAGAGCGTCACAAGATGTCTCGAACACAAATGAGAGCACTTAAGAATAGACCTTTCTTCAGAAGTAATGCCATAGACACAGCTATATCTATGGGAGAGTCCTACACTAAAGAGTGGTGGGAACAAGCTATGCAAGACGATGAGCAGGAAGCTCAAAGCGAAAGGTTTTCAGTCCTAGAGTTTTGGGGCTACATGGACACAGAGATGTTGAAAGATCAGAATGTAGACATCCCTAAAGACATGAAAGATTCAGATCAGGTATCCGTAAACGCATGGATATGTAACGGTCAAGTACTACGTCTAGTACTTAACCCTTTCACTCCTTCATACATTCCTTACTATGCAGTGCCTTACGAGGTAAACCCTTACTCTTTCTTTGGGGTAGGTATTGCAGAGAACATGGATGACACACAAACATTAATGAACGGCTTTATGAGAATGGCAGTAGATAACGCTGCTCTCTCAGGAAATCTAATCATCGAGGTAGACGAGACAAATCTCGTCCCAGGGCAAGACCTCTCCGTGTATCCAGGAAAAGTATTTAGGAGACAGGGAGGGGCACCTGGTCAGGCTCTTTTCGGAACTAAGTTCCCTAACGTATCTAACGAAAACATGCAACTCTTCGATAAGGCAAGGGTACTAGCAGATGAATCGACAGGTTTTCCATCTTTTGCACATGGTCAAACAGGAGTTCAAGGAGTGGGGCGTACTGCTTCTGGAATCAGTATGCTTATGTCTGCTGCTAATGGTAGTATACGTAACGTTGTCAAAAATGTGGATGATTACTTGCTATCACCTCTTGGTAAAGCTTTCTTCAACTTCAACATGCAATTTGACTTTGATGACTCTATAAAAGGTGACTTAGAAGTAAAAGCACAAGGTACTGAAAGCTTAATGGCTAACGAAGTACGTAGTCAACGATTGATGCAGTTCCTACAGATTACACAAAACCCAACTCTCGCACCATTCTCTAAGATGGATTATATCATTAGAGAGATTGCTAAGAGTATGGATCTAGATCCTGATAAACTTGTAAACTCTATGTCTGATGCAAAACTACAGGCTGAGTTACTCAAAGAGTTTAGAGCAGAGAACCCTGATGCACAACCTGCAGAAGGTGTACAACCGCCTAAAGGACAGGGAGCACCTACAGGAGTACAGGATACTTCAGGAGCAGGTGGTGGTAATATAGGAACAGGTACTGCACCACAACCAAACGAGCAAGGTTTCTCAGGTAATACAGGACAGCAAGGTGCTGCATGAGCCTGAAGTTAATCGTAAACAATAAAGACACTTGGGATGCTATGCTTGAGGAACTAGACTCTCGTATAGCTTTCTCTCACAAACAAATGGAACAACGAGCAGAACCAGAAGAGTTATATAGACTCCAAGGTGAGATTCGTGCCTTACGCTCATTGACTCAACTAAGAGATAAAGTAAATGGTTAATAAATTAGCTACACCACCTCTTAGACCAAAGCTAAGACCTAGAACTAAAACAGATGAAAAAACTTTACGTGGTAGATCTGTTTTTGTAGATGAAACAGGTGATATAACTGGTGCAAAAGGCACTAGGTATTCTGAGGTGACTACAACAATACCTTGGGGAACTGAATGGATTACAGCCCCTACTATTGACAAAGATGGATCTAAACTCTCTGATGAAGAAGTTGCTAGAAGACTAAAAGACAATGAAGGTAGAGACTTTATCACAGGAGAAAAGCTACCAACATTTGAGAGTGAACCAGAGGCTAGTGCTTATGCCGAGTGGCGTTCAGACACAATGTTTGATGAAGAGCAGATAGAAAAAGGTTATAAGCCTGTACTAGAGCAACAGCAGTACGAAGAAGACGTAGAAGAAACTCTATCAGATAAAGTAATGAGAAAATCCAAACCATTTACTGATGAGGTAAAAGGATTTTTAAAGTACCTGATGACACCTAGTCAACACTTCGATGAAGGTGGTCTAGCTACTCAGACAGAGACAGCATTTGGTTATACGGCTAAGGGTGTACAGCAAGAAGCAGATAAGTATGCTGAAGAGTTTAACGAACAAGACCAAGCCAACATAACTAAGGCTGCAGAGTTCCTCGTTCCTTTTTATGACTCAGGTGTAAACATTGGTAACGTTGTCCAAGAGTATATGAAGCCTGAGGCAGAACGTGATAACGAATACATAAAGGATCAATTCAAGCAAGCAGGACAGAGTGCAGCTATTGAAGGTGGCTTACTACTCATGGGTGGTATACTTACTAAGTACGGAGCTAAAGGTGTTAAGGCTCTAGCTGATAAAGTAAAACAATACGAGATAGATCCTAACGTTGCTTCTGCATTTGGTGTTGGTGCTATTAGAAAGAAAGATACTTTTGAAGAAGTTATGACTCCTGTCAAATCAAGTAAGTCAGGTGTTAAAAAGTCTGGTGATGCAATACTTCGCCCCTCAGCAGATTTAGCTTCTGATCTTGACCCTAGGCTATCGAGAGCAATGTCTTCTGAAACAGCAGGAAGCATTATGCCCGGACCGGGAAAATTCTTTGATCCTTCAAAAAAAGGTTACAAAGGAGATAAAATGGTCGGCATGTTAAAGGGTGCTGACATTGAGTTAGATCTTGAATTTGGTAATTACATTATGATGGGTAAGGGTGCTCCAAAAGATGTATCTAACGAAACTTTTGAAAACCTATTTGTATCTGCACGTCCATCTCAAAAACGCACAACTTTTGGAAAAAATAACAAATCTGTAGCTCGTGCTAATCTTTATGATGGCCCATCACTAACTGTAGCTGACATGAAGAAAAACTATAAAGCTGCTACTGGTAAGACTGGACCTGAGGTACGCACAAATCTTTTACAGCCTGAACGTTTTAAAGTTGTAACAGATGAAGGTGATAGACTGTTAGATCATCCTATTGTTGCTGTAGAAACTAAAGGTAAAGGCGGCAAGCACTTCTATACTTTAGACACACAGTTTGTTGGTCCTGTTCGTATGGATCGAATAACTCAAAAGGTAAAACGTAAAAATCCTAAAACTGGTGAAGTCAGAGAAGAAGTGCCTCAACCAAACTTACGCCCTGCTACAGTTGGTGACGTTAAGTTAGGTGAGCAAGTAGGCACTATTAGAGTAGGTAAAAAAGATCACCCTCTTTATGATTACATTGAGGTAGACGCTTCTATGTCTGCCCCTGAGGGTATGGGTTCTATTGCAAAATTTAATCAAGGTGGTATGGCAATGAAAGATGACATGAACATGGGATATGCATTAGGTGGGGAAGTAGATGCAATTGATCCTGTATCAGGTAATGAAATACCACCGGGATCTACAGCTAAAGAAGTACGAGATGATATACCTACTATGTTATCTGAAGGTGAATACGTAGTTCCTGCAGATGTTCTTAAGTTCTACGGTCTAAAGTTCTTTGAAGATCTAAGAGCAAATGCCAAAGTAGAAATGGCTATGATGGAAGAAGAAGGACGTATAGGTGGACAACCTGTACCTGAAGAAGGTGAGCTTACAGAAGATGAGATGACACTACTTGGTGAAGTCATGGGTATGGCTGAAGGTGGTATGAACCAAATGCAACCACAACCACCTCAACCTATGATGATGGGTCAACAGATGATGCCACCTAAACCACAGCCTACACAATTTAATAAACCTGTAGGATTTGATGAAGGTGGTATGACAGATGCTTTTGGTAATCCTATCGGAGCGCAGCCAGTACAAACTCAACCACCTCAACAGCAACAATTCCTACAGGACATTGATCCTACATCAACAAACATCTACGGTCTAGATCGACAACAGGGTGATCAAGTTACATCTATTAGTCAAGAAGATATAGGTGTAGGCGAAACTCAAGGAGCTTCTGGTGTATCTGGGGGTGGAATGAAAACAGTATTCTACATCCACAAAGATGGTAGACGTATCTCTGTTCTAATGTTAAATGGTAAACCTATTAGTTCTGTTCCAGCCGACTTCAACGAGTTTATGGAAGACACACCAGAAAATAGAACTAAGATAGGTATGGGTGAAACAGGTGAAGTAGAAGTTGGTGTTGGTGAAGGTACTCAACAGAAAGTAACTACTGAGGGTTCATCTGGTTCAGAAGATCCTAATGAAAGTGTAGAAGTATACAAAGCTTCAGCTAAAAAGAAACCTGATGCAAGTACACCTGAAGGAGCTTATCAACTATATGAAGAGAGTGGTGTAAATGTACAAGACCCTGTAGGTCAAGCTAAGAAAATACTAGAAGGAACTACAGATGTACCTAAGGGAGCAGGTATACTAGCTGGGGCTATTAGTCCTATTGCTGGAATAGGTCTTGGTGGTTTTCAAGCTGTAGATAATCTTACAGCAGTATCTAAAGCACAGGCTAATAAACAAATGGCTGAGTTCTTAGGTATGGAAAGTGAAGCTGCAGCTATTCAGACTGAGATAGACAAGTTTGTAAAGTCTGCTCCGGGAATAGTTGGAGCTTTAGATGAGTATGTTGCATCTGGTGATCAACGATTTGGTAAAGCACTTGAGTCTGCATTTAGTGTGAATGCACCAGACGAGATGGTTATCTATGAGGATAAACTAAGTGATAAAGGTAAAGCTAACGTAGCAGAGTATTTATCTCAATTTAAGAAGACAGATCCTACTCAAGGTACTTCACTAAGACCTAGAGCAAGACCTGCTAATCTTGGGGAGGCTAAACCTGAGATAACACGGAGAAGAGAAGTAAAAGGTAAGTACGATGTACTTTCTAATAAGAAACTCTCTGGTGGTTACAATACTAATACACTATCTGCAGCAGAACAAAAATCATTTGATCAGGCAGTTGATAACGGAACTTGGCAGATAGCTAATCACTTTGCTATGGTAAATAGGCATCGTAATAAACAAGATGAATTTGCTAAGAGTGGTTATGATCCAGTTTTGGGTAGATCTCTTGGTCTTAATCAATCATCTATGGATCAAGCTAAGAAGTATGGCGGTAGTGTTCAAACAGCTATTAACGAAGGTAGAGCTAAGAAAGTAGGCTTCTTTAAACCTGTAGAAGTTATTAAGAAACCTACTGTATCAACTCCTACAGAAACTAGAGTTACTACTAGAGGAGATGATAAGAAGATAACACCACCTAAACCAGTGTCATCACCTACAAGAACTACATCGTCAACAGCAGCAGCAAATGCAGCAGCCGCTGCCTCTAGAAGAAGAGATGATAGAGATCAAAGTATTAGTAGAGCACCACCAAAACCAAAGCCAAAACCAAAGCCTAAGAAAAAGTCAGTAGGAACTTTTAGAAAGACTAGCAGTGGTTACGTTGGTGGATTTGATAAAGGTGGTTTAATGGGAAAAGTAAATAATGGAAAATGAAGATAAGTTACTAGAATTTTTAAGAGGGTACTCTAAAATAGTTGAAGACAGATATAACTCTTTAACTGAAGAAGAGAAAAGAACTATAGACGAAACTGCAGGTACACCTGCAGGAAGTGTTTTAGAAAAACTTTTTGCAGAAATACTAAACAGACCTCAACTTAGAACTGGTATGGATGCTAGTGATATGCCTGAACGTGCTCCTGCTAGACCTTTTGAAGGGGGTGCGTTACTAACCGAAGAAGAATTTAAAGAACGTACTAAAAGAGATAATAAACCAGTAGGTAATCAAATGAAAACTCTTTTAGGTACACAGTAATACCTAATCAATCCAAATAACTATAAGGCTACTCAGCTACGGCTGACCCCAACATAAGGAGAAAACATATGCCTGAATTAGAATCGGTAGAAACACCGAAGAATGCTGGTTTTGTACAACGTGGAACTAACTATGCACGTAAACAAGACCGTATGAAAAAAGAAGAAGAAGAGATTGCTAGACTAGAGGCAGAGGCTCGTGGCGAAGAAGTTAAAGAGAATGAACCCGATGGCGAAGGATCTGAGACAACCGAAGTACAGGCAAAGGATAATACCAAACAAGAAGAAGCCAACCCTGAGGTTGAAGCACAAGAAGATGACTCAGACCTAGACGCTGAGGAAAAATCTTTTAAGAAAAGATACGGTGATTTAAGACGGCATCTTCAACAAAAAGAAAAAGACTGGGAAGAAAAGTTTAGTTCTTTTGAAGCTCGATTAAAAAAGGAAGCTATTGTACCACCTAAATCAGATGAAGACATAGAGAAGTGGGCTAAAGAATATCCAGACGTAGCAGGTATAGTAGAAACTATAGCAGCTAAGAAAGCTCAAGAGATGTTTAATAAAGCTGAAGATCGTCTTTCAAGGTTAGATGAATTACAGTATGAAACAGAGCGTAAGACTGCTGAGGCTAAAATTAGAGAAGCTCATCCTACCTTTGACACATTAAGACAATCAGATGAGTTTCACCAATGGGCAGAGCAACAACCTAGATGGGTAAAAGATGCTCTCTATGAAAACATGGATGACCCAGCTTCTGTTATTAGAGTTATAGATCTCTATAAGATAGATACTGGTGAAACAGTCCAAGCAAAGAAAGCTAAAACAAAAGACGCTGCTAAATCTATAAGTAAAGGTTCTAGAACTAAAGTAGATCCTACTGAAGGTGGAGCAACTCTAAAAGAATCTGACATTGAGAAGATGTCTGCTAAAGAGTTCGAAGAGCGTGAAGAAGAGATTAGTAAGGCTATGCGAGATGGTAAATTCGTATATGATCTTACTGGTGGTGCTCGATAAGTGTTGACAAATACTTTCAAGTACATATAACTAAGTACGTATAGTTTGAGAGCCTCTGTATAGACTACCTCTCATTACTATAAACATTTTCATTAAAATACTAAGTCTAAACTACTAAGAACTACCTGTTCAAGTATAGGCCCATTGATATCTGGTAGGCCAACTGGATATTATATGCACCCTAGAAAACGATCAGCCTCTTACAGGTGTTTAGCTTTGAACCCGAAGCCAAATATCATGGAGGATTTAACATGGCTTTTACAACCGCAGGAGGATACGGTAACTTACCTAACGGTAATTTTTCCAGTATCATATACTCCAAAAAAGTACAGCTTGCATTTCGCAAGAGTACAGTAGTCGGTGACATCACTAATTCAGATTACTTTGGGGAGATTGCTGCCCAAGGTGATACAGTGAAGATCATCAAAGAGCCTGAAATTTCTGTTAGCGCATATGCTCGTGGAACTCAGGTTAATGCACAAGACCTAGACGATGAGGACTTTTCTCTAGTTGTCGATAAAGCAAACTACTATGCTTTTAAAATAGATGACATCGAGGAAGCACACTCTCACGTCAACTTTATGGATCTTGCAACCAATCGTGCAGCTTACCGTTTAGCTGATCAGCATGACCAAGAAGTTCTTGGCTACTTGTCAGGTTTCAAACAGTCTGCTTTACACGCTTCAGCCGATACAGCTAATGACCAAACAAATGGTACTAAAGCTGTTTCAACTGCAGGTACAGATGAGTTGTTGACATCAATGAAACTCCGTAAGGATTCATTCGGCAACATTACAACAACTTCTGCTGGTGATCACTCGATCCCACTAGCAGCACGTCTACCTGGAGCAACTGCTCTACCAACTGCAACAGCTTCACCAGCAATGGTTGTAGCTAGAATGGCACGTTTACTTGATCAACAACAAGTTGATAAAGCTGGACGTTGGCTAGTGGTCGATCCAGTATTCATGGAACTTCTTGCAGATGAAGACTCTCGTTTCTTCAATGCTGATTTCGGTGAATCAGGTGGACTACGTAACGGTCTTGCTGTGAGTAACTTCCACGGTTTCCGTGTTTACTCATCTAGCAACCTACCTTCAGTTGGTACAGGATCAAGTACAACTGGTTCTGCAAACCAAAACGCCAACTACGGTGTTATCGTAGCTGGTCATGACTCAGCAGTAGCTACTGCAGAGCAGATCAGTAAAACTGAAACTTACCGTGACCCTGACAGCTTTGCTGACATTGTTCGTGGTATGCACTTATATGGCAGAAAGATTCTTCGTCCTGAAGCAATCGTGACTGCTAAATATAACGCAGCGTAAGGGAGGAATAAACAATGGCTACAGTTTCTTCATTAGTTGTAAGTGCTAGAGGTTCTGGGAACCCTAAAAAGTCTCCATACATGGTGCAAACAACTCTAGACTTTTCAAACTCTGCTATCAACTCATTATCTGCAGGTGACATCGTGCAAGCGATAACTATACCTGCTGATACATGTGTATTGTATGCAGGTGCTGAAATGATTACTACAGTTCAATCTGGCGCTGATGGTAATACCGTAAACTTAGGTTTATCAGACGTAGATCAGTACATAGCTGGTGCAGACATTGATGATGACTCGGCTATTTTGTCATCAGGTGTTGGTTACCTTACTCCTGCATCTACAGCTTCTGTACCTGTTTTACTAGGTGCTGCTGACACGCTTGATCTTGAGCTACAAGCTACATCAACTGCTCCAAACGAAGGCAAGATTCGTATTTTTGCTTTACTTATGGATATAAGTCCAATAGGTAACGAAAATACTGCACATGTTGCTGCAGGTGGTGCTGCTGAAGTAGACCGAGATCTACTCGCATAAAAATAACTTTAGGGGCTGCTTTAGGGTGGCCCCTTTAGCACATCTAAATGATATTAAAATCTAAAAATAAATTGTTTAGTTGGGATGTTAGGATCTTCTATCTAGAAGAAGTATACTGGCAGATGGATGAAGCAGCTTTACTAGATAGAAATTTTCTAGCTGCTATAAAAAAATCATTAGATGATAAAGGTATGCTTTGGCCTCCTATAGTTTGGACACAAGATACTTTTATGACGTACTGGAAAGAACAACCCCATAGACAAGATCAAAATAAATCTATGGAAAATACTTTAAAGTATCGTTGTGCTATAGGAAACAACAGATTTAATTATGCTAAAGAAAATGGATATACACAAATAGAATGTGTTTATGTTCCAACTTGGCAAGATAAAGATGCAGTACTAGAAATAACTAAGATGGATTACTGCGTAGACTTTTAAACAAAGGGATTCAAACATGGGCATTACAACAGCTATGTGTACAAGTTTTAAATCAGAACTTCTAGGGGGTACTCATGATCTGGATACCCATACTTTAAAACTTGCATTAATTAAAAGTGGTGAGTCTGGTACATACGGTGCAGCAACCACTAATTACTCAGACGTTACAGGTAACTCTGACGAAGCATCAGGTACTAACTACTCTGCAGGTGGACAAAACCTAGATAGTGCCACCATTTCAGTAGATGGTACAACTGCAATTGTAGACTTTGCAGATGAAGTATTTTCTAACGTAACATGTTCTGCAGCAGGTTGTATTATTTATAACTCTTCTGCTTCAAACAAAGCAATATGTGTAATTTCTTTTGGAGGTACTGTAAGTGCTACAGCAGGTGACTTAACAATAGAATTTCCTGCAGCAGCAGCGAGTACAGCCGTAATACGTATTGCCTAATAAATGTCTTTCTATGACTCCTCTGATGCCCTCTATGGCACAGGTAGGCATGGTTCTGCTAGATACGGCAGAGTAACACCCAATGTAGCCTTATCAGGAGTTAGTGCAACTGGCGCAATAGAAACTGTAAGCGTTGGTGGTTTTGAAATTGACATATCTGAGAACCTACTCAGTGTATCAGCAACAGGTGCAATCGGTTCTCTAGGAATAGGTAATAGTAAAACACTTACTGGTGTAAGTGCTACAGGTAGCATAAACACAGTAAAAGAAAATGTTGCAAAAGAACTAGGAAGTGTAACGGCTACAGGTGCTATAGGCACAATAGAGCCACAGGTAGATGAAGACCTTCTTAGTGTATCAGCTACAGGTGCAATAGGTACACTCTCAGCAAACCTAAGTAAAACTTCGGGAAGTGTATTAGCAACAGGTGCAGTAGGCACAGTAGTAACTAAACTTAATGCTACTGTAAGTGTACAAAATGTAACAGCTACATTCACAGTAGGCACTGTTAAACCAAATGTATCTGAAAAAGTAGGAACAGTAGTTGGTACACACGGTACTCCTTCAGTAACTACTAGTGCAACTGCCACACCAGAAATTGTAGGACTAGAATTAACTGGTTCGATAAATGCACCAGAACCAGTAGTAGACGAAGGACTACAAAGTGTAGCTGCAACAGTATCTATAGGTAGTATAAACGTAGGTATTACTGAAAAATTAGAGAGTGCATCTGCTTCTGCTGTAGTAAATTTACCAATAGCAAACGTAGCATCAATTCAATTTGATTACGAAGCGGTTAAACACAGATATAATAAAAGAAGAACTGTTCTACTACCGAGGGCTGCATAATGCCATCAACACCAGCCGAGAGAACAGTTTTAGTAAAACAAGAAAGAAGATTAGTCTTTGTAGATATTAAGAATACGACTAGCTCTAGAGATAGAACTGTCTTAGTTAAAGCACAAGATAGACTTGTATCTATAGAAAGAAAGCCGACATCAGCCGATAGGGTTGTGTACGCAAATGAGGATTAATAAATGAGTTTTCGTTGGCCTAGTAAAGACCCTGATGAAACATTAGACTACAGTGTAGACTGGTCTAGATTTTTAGATACAGCTACAATTAACTCTGTAATATGGTTTGTTAAGTCTAATACCTACAATGTAAAAACAAGATTGAATGCAGGACAAAACTTAACTAATGCTTCTAGTAGTGCAGTAACAGATACAATCCAAAACGTATCTCAAACAAATACTAACACTGTTGCAACAATAAATATTTCTGGTGGATCAAACAATGTAGAGTATACTTTCTTTTGTCAGATGACAGATGATACAGGAAGTACAGCAGAGCGTAGTATTAAGTTAAGACTGAAGGAACGTTAATATGGCCTATGATTATATTGGATTAGTCAATGACGTGAACCGTAGGCTTAATGAAGTAGAACTTACATCTACTAACTTTTTGACAGCTACTGGTGAATACTCAATGATTAAAGATGCTGTTAATGCATCACTAAGATATATTAACCAGCATGAGTACGAGTGGCCTTACAATCACGTAGAAGAAGAAGAGGTATTAACTGCTGGTTTAGTTAGGTATGCTTTTCCATCAGATGCTAAAACAATAGACTTTGATAGCTTTAGAATTAAAAGAGATGATACATTAGGAAACGCTACCATAAAGTTAAAGTCTTTATCTTATGAAGAGTACTTAGAAAATTATGTAGACATAGAATATAATACGTCTACTGGTATAAGACAACTTCCTGGATTTGTAGTTAAGACCCCTAGCCAAGAGTATGCCATAGTTCAACCACCAGATAAAGCGTATACTATTGTATATGAGTATTATAGACTACCTGTTGATTTAATTAATTCAACAGACGTACCAACTATACCTGAGCAGTTTAGGTACGTTATTGTAGATGGGGCTATGCACTTTGCATATTTGTTTAGAGGTGAAGGTCAAGAGGCAGCTATAGTTCAACAAAGGTTTGAACAAGAAATAAAACAAATGAGAAGCATATACATAAACAGATATCAGTATGTTAGATCTACAGTTTTAACTAATACTTTAGCAACTAATACTAGGGTTACAACAGTTTAGATGCCCTCAAATCGTCAGACATATCCCATACAGTTTAGTGGTGGGCTTATAAGTAATATGAGTCCTTTGCAGCAAGGTATGCAAATGCCGGGTTCTGCACGTATCCTTAGAAACTTTGAGCCGTCTATCGAAGGTGGGTATAAAAGAATACTAGGATATGACAAGTACGATTTAGATATAATACCACCATATGGTATACCTGTTGTACATGGTGCAAGTCAAACTGGTACAACTCTAAATATTGCAAACATTAGACAAACACCAGAACAAGGTGACAAGTTTAAACTAGTACACGTTACTGCAAACATAAATGGTGCATCAAGTATTGGTACTGCAAATGGACCTACTGCTCTTGTTAATGGTGCAGTAACTGCAGATAGCACAATAATAGTAGATACTGTTGCTTCAGGTTCTATAGCAAAAGGTCAAACTTTAACAGGCGTAGGTATTCCAAGTAACGTCACAGTATCTAGTGTTATAGCAGGAGCAACTGGTAATTTTACTGTAGTACTATCTAGTAATGTAACTGTAGCAGATAACTTATCATTACAGTTTACTTTTAAGACTACTTCCTTTGCGGTAGACGGTGTAGTAGGAACTATACAAACAGGTATGGAAGTTGTTGGTACTGGCATACCAAGGGGTACAACAGTACAATCTTTCTCATCACCAACTGTTACAATAGGTAGTGCTGCTGATACTTTATCATTAGTTCTTACAGATGATACTGCATTAGAGTTTAAAACAGAATATACTATTGGTTCTAGTATTACATTTGATGACGATGACAATAGAGCAACTATAGATATATCACCTGCTCTTACTGCTTCACCTGCTAATGGAGATGATGTAGAATTTACAAGCACAACAACCAAACATCTTACAGTAGGGTGTGGTGTATTTCTTGACTCAGTTATTGTAGCTAGAAATGAAAGCTTAATTAAAACATCTGGAACTGGATTCTCACTTGTAAATGTACCAGTTTATGGAACAGTGCTTGTAAATGGTGCATCACAAACAGGTAGTAGTCTAGTTGTTGATGGATTAGACTCTACACCACAACTAGGTGATGTATTTAAAATTGCAGGTGTAGACAAGATATATACTGTAACTGCAACACCAACAGTATCATCAGGTGGAGCTACAATAGCAATTGATCCTGCACTAGCCAGTTCACCAGCAGATAATGCTGCTATAACTTTTTTAAGCACGTCAAGAGAAAATGCTGGTAAAACTAGATTTTCTAGGTATAACTATACAGGATCGGAAAAAATAGCCATTGTTGATGGTGTTAACGTTCCTGCACTGTACAATGGATCTTTGTTTACAGCACTTAACGATGCGCCTACAGATGTAACAGCAGCAGAGTTTGTAGTAAGTTTTAAAAATCAGTTGTTCTTTGGAAAGAATAATCTACTAACATTTACTGCTCCCTTTACAGATACTGACTTTACAGCAGCTAATGGTTCTGGTACAATATCTGTAGGAGCAAACATCACTGGTCTAATTGTATTTAGACAACAACTTATTATCTTTACTGAGTCATCTATATTCCAACTAGTAGGAAATACTATAGGTGACTTTAACTTACAACCAGTAACCACAGACATTGGTTGTGTAGATAAAGATACCATACAAGAAGTTGGTGGTGACATAATGTTTCTTGGTCCAGATGGCCTACGACTTCTAAGTGGTACAGAAAGAATTGGTGACTTTGGATTAGGTGTTGTATCTAAAACAATACAGAAAGAAGTAACAGACTTTATTACAGCTAACACATCTTTTACTAGTGTAGTTATCCGTAATAAATCACAGTACAGAATACTAGGTTATAATAATAATATTGCTCAAGCTAACGCACAAGGTATACTTGGCACACAGATGGCAGGTCAAGGTGGGGAAGGAATGGCATGGGCAGACATAAGAGGAATAAGAGCACACGTAGCAGACAGTAGATTCTTTCAAAATTCAGAAACAATTGTCTTTGCTAACGATGATGGTTACCTATATCAAATGGAAGAGGGTAACAGTTTTGGTGGTAGCAACATACAAACTACTTTTGCTACACCGTATATGCCAATTAATGATCCAAGGGTACGTAAGACATTCTACAAAATGTTTTTATATACAGACCCACAAGGTAGCGTATCTTTTGATGTAAGTTTAAAATTAGACTTTGACCAAAAGAATAGTGTTCAACCAACGCAGATAGATTTTAATAACGCTACAGGAACAGTTGCCTTTATGGGTCAGGCTACTTATGGATCAACAGCCGTGTATAGTTCTAAACTAAAGACACTGTTTGAAACACAAATCATAGGATCAGCTTTTGTTGTATCTCTACAATACACATCAGACAGTACAGATCCACCATTTTCTTTAGACGCTATTACACTAGAATACGCTACAAACACGAGAAGGTAAAAACATGGGAACAGGTTACACCAGGAACGATACAGCAAATAACATTGCTGACGGTAACGTTATTAACGCTGCTGACTTTGACGGTGAGTATGATGCCATTGAAGCTGCATTTAATTCATCCTCTGGTCACACCCACGATGGTACTGCAGCAGAAGGTGGTGCTATTACAGTTATTGGTCCTGCCCAACAGCTAGTAGCAACGTCTACATCTATTAATCCTAGCACAAACGCAGGGTTAGACTTAGGTACAACGTCACTACAATTTAAAGATATATACATTGATGGTGTCGCTTATATAGATAGTTTTAGTGGAGACATGTCTGTTGATACAAACAACAAACTACAGTTTCGTGATGCAGACTTATCTATTAACTCAAGTGCAGATGGTCAGTTAGATGTTGCAGCAGATACAACAGTAAAGATTACATCACCAGAAGTTATTATGACAGACGATGTAAGACTGAAGAGTGATGCCTCTATCCTTACATTTGGTGCAGACGATGATGTTAAACTTACACACGTAGCTGACACAGGACTAGGTGCAACAGCAGCAAGTGGCTTTCAACTATCATTACAAACATCAGATATATCTGTAGATAGTGGTAATACAATTGGTAAGATTAGTTTTAATGCTCCACTAGAAGACAGTGGTACAGATGCTATCCTTGTAGGTGCTGAGATTGAAGCACAAGCAGAAGCTAACTTTGGTGCTGCAGATAACTCTACTGCTCTTATCTTTAAAACAAATACAAGTGCAGCAGCTACAGAACGTATGCGTATTAAGTCAGATGGTGACATCGTATTTACTGGTGCAGCATATAACATGACTTGGGATACTAGTGCTAATGCATTAGACTTTGCGGATAATGCCAGTATTGTACTTGGTACAGGTGATGATCTTACAATTAAACATGACTCTTCTAACTCTAGTATTGTAAACACTACAGGTGAACTTACAATACAGGGTGATGGTATTACAGTACAAAGTGATACTGGCACTGAAAAGTATATGGATATGGATGTTAACGGTGCAGTTAATCTATACCATAACAATGTAAAGAAAATAGAAACAACAGCAGATGGTGTAGATGTTAGTGGAGACATTAGTGTTGGTAATCTTAACGTAGATGGAAACACAGTATCTTCTACAGATAGTAACGGTAACATTAACCTGTCACCAAACGGTACAGGTACTGTTGTAATTAATACTGATCTTGATGTAGATAATGTTAACATTAACGGTAACGCTATTACATCAACAGATACCAATGGAAACATTGACATAAATCCGAATGGCACTGGTATCGTTAAATTAAAATATAACAATTCGGATGTATTAGTAACAAGTGCTAGTGGTGTAACAGTAACAGGCACAATAGCTGCAACTACTTTTAGCGGTGCAATGAGTGGAACTGTTGCATCAGCAGCTACAGGAACAACACAAAGTCAGGGTGACAATAGTACAAAACTAGCGACAACTGCATACGTAGATACAGCAGTATCTGGGGGTAGTACAACATCAGATGCTTCTGCACTTGCATTCGCAATAGCTTTAGGGTAAAATAATATGGCAAACACATTTAAAAATTATGTGAGTGCGGCTGTGGGTACTGGAGAAACAACAGTCTACACCGTACCATCAAGTACAACTGCAGTTATAATTGGTTGCAATGTTGCAAATATAACAAGCAGTCAAATAAGGGTCACTGTAAAGGTAGCAGACACACACGTTGTGAAAGAAGTACCTGTACCTGCAAACTCTGCAATATCTGTTTTAGACGGTAAAATAATTGCAGAAACAACGGACACTGTAAAGGTAACATCTAATACAGCAAGTAGTGCTGATGTAATAGTGAGTGCATTGGAGCAAACATAATGAGTAAATATATTGGAGCTACTGTAGTAAATCTCAGTGTAGACACTGTAGATGTTACAGGCGATATTACAGCTACAGACGCTACACCAGAAGTTATCATAGTAAATGATACACACGAGGATACCGATGGTGGGCGTGAAGGTAAAGTCACGTTTAAAGGACAGCAGTCTGGTGGAGAAGAAACTACACTTGCAGAGATACAGGCTTCACATGACGGTACATCAGACGATGAAAAAGGTGATCTGATATTTAAAACAAATGACGGTTCTGATGGTGCTAGTCCAACTGAAAGACTACGTATAGATAGTAATGGTTCTATTCTTACAGCAACATTAGGTACAGACAATGTACATTTAGGAGAAGGTGCAGGAGACAGTATTGCTTCTGGTGGTAACTATAATGTCACTATCGGTAAAGATGCAGGTACTGCAATTACAACAGGTGATGGAAACATAGCTGTTGGATTTGAAGCACTTAAAACTGAAGATGCAAACGGAAAAAATATTGCTATTGGGTATCAAGCACTTAAAGTTTTAGACGCAGGAGCAGACGGCTTTAATACTGTTATTGGCTATCAGGCAGGTACTTCAATGAGTACTGGTCAAGTAAATACACTGATTGGACACCAAGCAGGGGATGCAATGACTACTGGTAATAACAATGTAGCTATTGGACATGAAGCTCTAGGAGCAGAAGCACAAGGTGACAGAAATGTTGCTGTTGGTGTAGGTGCATTACAAAGTCAAGAGAACAATAGTGATGTAGATGTTAACAACACTGCTGTTGGTTATAATGCAGGACTATCACTAACAACAGCACTTAATAATACTGTTATAGGTGCAGGTGCAGGAGATGCTGTAACTACTGGAAATTTAAATACCTTTGTTGGCTCTCATGCAGGGTCAGCAACAGATGATGGTGCTAGTAACACAGCAGTAGGTGCATATACTCTTGATGCAGGAAACTGTGCAGATCATAATACTGCTATAGGTGCAGGTGCTTTAGGAGGTTCATCTTATACTGGTTATGACAGCACTTGTGTTGGCAGTGATGCAGGTAATGCAGTAACGAGTGGTTACTCTAATACTTTTTTTGGTAAAACAGCAGGAAGCACAATAACTACAGGAAACTCAAACACTATTGTTGGGCGTTACGATGGTAATCAAAACGGCCTAGACATTCGCACTTCAAGTAATTTTATCGTGCTATCTGATGGAGCTGGTAATATTCCGGGCCATACAACTGGTGCTGATCGTGCTTGGAAATTTATGGGAAATGGTGCATCGGCTGAAGGCATTACTTATAATGCACATGAGTTTGGTCACGATAATAATGACACTCAAATGATGATTATGAAAGAGCATCATACAAGTTTTGCAAGTGTTCTTCTTGATTTAAGATGTGCTAGAGCAGCATCAACTGCTTACGATTTACTTCAAGGAAGGTCTGGTGGAACTAGTGACACAGAGTTTAGAGTAAGAGGAGATGGGGCTGTTACGTCAGACAATGGTTTTGATGGGTCTGGTGCTGACTATGCTGAATACTTTGAATGGTCTGATGGAAACTCTGACAGCCAAGATAGAACAGGTTATACAGTTGTACTAGATGGTGAAAAAATTAAACTAGCTACTAGTGATGATGCAGCAGCTAATGTTATTGGTGCTGTGTCTGTTAATCCTTCAGTTGTTGGTGACAGTGATATTTTACGTTGGAAACAAAAATATTTAAAAGATGACTTTGGTGCTTATATTTTTGAAGACTATAATGTTGAAGATAATGATGGTAATACTGTAGTTCAACAAAGACGTAAATTAAATCCAGATTACGATGAAGACAAAGAATATATTTCCAGAGAAGACCGTAAGGAATGGGCAACCATTGGTATGATGGGTAAACTTCGTATTCGCAAAGGACAACCAACTGGTGACAGGTGGATCAAGATGCGTGATGTATCTGACACTGTAGAAGAATGGTTAGTAAGGTAGGAGAATAACATGTCAGGATATATAGGCCCAATACCAGTACCACAGGGTGTACAAGATAAACAAAGTTTTACAGCTACTGCTAGTCAAACAACTTTTACCACAAGGGGTTATACAGATGGTGCTTTTATAAACGTATATCTTAACGGTGTACGTCTTATAAATGGTACAGACTATACAGCTACAAACGGTAGTGACATTGTATTAACTACAGGTGCAAGCGCAAGTGACGTGCTTGACTTTGAAACAATTAATGAAGTACAGTTAGTAAGCAATACTTCAACTACACCAATCTTTAAAACTAGTGCTACTCTAAAAAATGACACCCATGAAGATACTGACGGTGGCAGAGAAAGTACTCTTATTTTTTCTGGTGAGCAATCAGGTGGAGAGATCAGTACACTAGCAGAGATTGAGGCTTCACACGATGGCACTTCTGATGACCAGAAGGGTGATTTAATCTTTCGTACTAACGATGGTAGTGATGGCACAAGCCCTACTGAACGAATGAGAATTGATAGTGTTGGAACAATGACTGTAACTGCTACTGATCAATCGGTAGCTGTAATGCAACACTCAAGTAGTTCAACAGCGGCACTAAATGGTGGAGCAATATTTAATATAAAAAATACAGACACCACAAATGGTAATCAATCTTCAATTATATTTAGAGACTCAGGAGATAACTCTACTTCTGGAATATTTGCATTTAATACAGACCACAGTGATGGCGAAGGTTTTATGAAGTTTGGCACTAGAGATTCTGGTGGTACATTTGGAGAACGTATGCGTATTACTAGCGGTGGTTTTGTTGGAATTAATACAGCCACACCAGATTTTAATGGTTTTGGAGCAGGGTCTGGAATATTAGCAATAGCTTCAGACACAGGTAGTGCAAAGACTGCAATGATTAATCTTATTGGTGACGGAAATGATACCGATGCTACAAGAGTAGCTTCTTTATTTTATAACGATGCTTCAGCAACAGGAGCAGGTGCTACTCTTGCAGGAGTAGAAGCATATAGAGCTTCTAACCATGCTACTGACCCCGGAGCAGATTTAACTTTTTCTACTAATTCAAGTGGTGGTAGCTATACAGAAAAAATGCGTATTGAAGCAGGTGGTAATGTTGGAATAGGTACAAACAGTCCTACTGCTGCACTTGATGTAAGATCAAAAATACATGTAGAAGCAGATACTCCGGGTGCAATTACAGGTTTCGCAGGACAGCTTGAAATGAAAGCAACAGGTGTTGGTTCTGATATTGGAATTTTAATGCGAACTGCACAAAATTCTCGTGGTATTTTTGTTGATGATAGTGACAGTAATACTATGCGGTTTTATGGTGGTGCAGGTGCAGGTACATCTTACGATGTTACAATAAGTAATTTAGGAAATGTTGTAGTTCCGGGTTCTTTGTCTAAAGGTTCAGGGTCATTTAAGATAAAACATCCCTTAGAAGCCAAGAAAGATACCCACTGGCTTGTTCACTCATTTGTTGAAGGCCCACAAGCAGACAACTTATATCGTGGTAAAGTTAATCTTGTAGATGGTACAGCTACACAGAACATAGACACAGTGGCAGGAATGTCGGAGGGAACTTTTGCTGCTCTTAATAGAGAAGTTCAATGCTTTACAACAAATGAAACTGGTTGGACTGCAGTTAAAGGTTCTGTGTCAGGAAACATTCTTACAATTACAGCGCAAGATGATACTTGTACTGATACTATTTCATGGATGGTTATCGGTGAAAGAAAAGATGAACACATGATGAGTAAGCATACCACTTGGACAGATAGTGATGGTAAGGTGATTATTGAGCCAGAGTTAACAGATAAAGAAAAATCTGAAATAACAGACTACGATCCAGACGAAACAGGAGATTAATATGACTAGAGCAAGAGACTTAGCAAAACTTATAGCAGGTAGCAGTACTCTTGGTGGTACAGGTGAGCTAGTTCTAAAAGATGTAGACACGGCTGACGGATCATCTCCTAAGATTACATTTCAAACAGGCGATACTGATATAGCAGCCGATGATGTTTTAGGTACGATAGACTTTCAAGCACCAGACGAGGGTACAGGTACAGATGCTCTACTAGTTGCTGCAGGAATTGAAGCTGTATCAGAAGGTGACTTTAGTGCCTCTAGTAATGCAACAAGACTGTCTTTTAAAACTGGTGCTAGTGAAACTGCAACAGAAAAAATGACAATTAAATCAGATGGTAATGTTGCAATTGGAACTACTTCCCCTTCAACTCGTCTGCATATAGTAACGCCAGATAATACAACTGCAAACAAAATTACTCAAGGTTTTGGTTCTGCAAGAGCAAATATTAATGATGTTGTTGCAGGTGGTTTTGATTCAGAGTTTGTAACTAGAGATGGAAATGTAAATACTGGTGCATTTATACGTGTCCTTGATGTAAATACAAATAGTTCCTTTCCTACTACAGTTAGGGGTGGTGTTCTTTCATTTGGAACGGTAGATGGCACAGATGGTGCAAGTACAGATGCTGATGAAAAAATGAGAATTACACATGGCGGTGATGTGCAAATAGGTACTACAACAGCCCGTCCAGATAACTATAGTGGTAGTGGTAGCGGAACTGAATTTTCAACATTAGGACTACTTCGCATTGCTCGTAATGGAGATATGTTAATTTTAAACCGTATTAGCACTGATGGAGATATGTTAAATTTCAGCAAAGATGGTTCTGGCTTTGGACAGATTGGTCTTTCTGGTGGTAATAATATGTACATCTCTGGTACACAGACTGACCATTGTGGATTTACTTTTGCAACAAATCAAATTTTACCTACAACACAGGGAACTGCTAATGATGACACTGTTGATTTAGGTTCAAGTTCTAATCGTTACGATGACGTTTTTGCAACTAACAGCAACATTCAAACTTCAGATGAAAACGAAAAGCAAGACATTGCATCACTAACAAGTACAGAGATTACTGCAGCTACAGCTATAAGCAAACTATTCAAGACATTTAAATGGAAAGACAAGGTTAGAACACATACTGGTGTAGTTGCACAGCAAGTACAAAGTGTAATGTCAGATGTAGGGCTAGATGCAAGCAAATATGCTTTCTGGTGTTCTGACACTTGGTGGGAAACACAAACAGAAGTTGCGGCTGTTGAGGCAGACGAAAAAAATGCAATAAAAGCCAAAGACGCATACACACGCACTGATATCTATCACACAAAAGATGAAGCACCAGAGGGCGCAACAGAACGTACACGCATGGGTATTAGATATCCAGAGTTACTATCGTTTATCGGTGCAGCAACAGAACAACGACTGACTAGCATTGAGGCTAGGCTAACAGCACTGGAGGCTGAATAATTTTAACAAAGGAGAATGACAATGGGAAAAAATGAAAAAACCCCTATCGTTATAAACGACAAAGAATATGTAATAGAAGACTTAACACAAGAGCAACAGACTATGGTTAATCATGTAGCAGATTTAGATCGTAAACTATCTAGTGCTAGATTTAACGTAGACCAACTAAACGTTGGACGTGAGGCTTTTGTGAGTATGCTTGCACGATCTTTAGAGGAACCTAAAGAGGCTGCGTAACTATATAGGTTGCAAATGGAAAACATGAAACTTCCCATAGCTTTAGTCATGGCAATGGCTGTACAGCTTGCAGGTGGTGTCTGGTGGGTATCTCAACAGGCAGCTACTATATCATCACTAGAAGAAAACGTAGCACAGTTTGCTAGTCGCATGGCTGTAGAAGATACAGTAAATCTTAAACGTGATGTACAAGAAAGTAAGTCTGACATACTAGAACTATGGGAAGATAGTGATGAGATATGGGAAGAGATGGGTGCTATGGTTGCAACATTTAGTTCTGTTAATCAACTCAAACAAAGAATAGCTTTACTTGAAACAGAGTTAAAGTACATGAACCGTGAACATAACAGAATGATAAGGCCTATGGATGATGGAATGTAGTAATGGACCCCATCACGATCCTCTCAGGAATAAAGTTAGGTCTAAGTACAGGGCGTAGCGTAGCTGCACTATCTAAAGACATAGGTAAATTTTTTGATGCAACAGATCAAGCTAAAAAACAACTACAGAAAAAAGGTATCTCTAGTAAAAGCACAAATGCTACTGCACTAGATCGTTGGGCAAAGATACGTCAAGCAGCCGAAGCTGAGAGTGAATTGCAGGAATGGATCACACAGACGTATGGGCGCAGCAAGTGGCTGGAACTCCTCCGCATACGCAAGGAAGTTCTACAAGAGAAACGTGAAGCAGAAGCCCAAGCAAGACGTGACGCTATAGCAAGACAAGAGTTAGCAGTGACCCTAGCAGGTATCTTCTTTCTTCTTGCAGCCAGTGCTATTGGATCTACAGCATACCTGCATCACATGGGTTGGCTAGACATTTGGGATTATTGGCCTTGGTAAAAATAGGAAATAAATAATGCAAGAACCGATTAAAGATACACCGTTTAATGACGAACAAGAATTAAAAATCTTAAGGGCAGCAGGTTATACTGGATCTCCTCAGAGAGATGAGAGGGAAGCCTTTAAACAGGCTAATCCTGCAGCTAAATCTCTTGTATTAAAATTAGCAAAAAAAGCAAAAGAAATACAAAGAATGAATAGAGGTGGTGTAACCAAGTCCTCTACTGTTAAAGTTGCTGAACCTAAGATGGCTATGCTTAAGCCAGATGCTACTCAAACAATAGCACAACCAAAAGCTCAGACAGCCACTACAGCTACAGCAGCTACTGCAGGAACAGCTTCACAAGCCACTGCACCTACCACTCCTACAGCTTCTACTATGCAAGCAACTACAGCACAAAAACAAGTAGGACAACAACTAGGAACACTGCAAGCTCAACAAGGTCAAGTATCTGGACAAGCTCAAGTTGTAGCAGCACAGCAAAACCAGTCAGCAGTATCTGGACTACAGGCTGCTCAAGGTGCTGCGACTATGATGCAGAACCCTGTGCAGAGACAGATACAAGCAGGTGAACTTATCTCTGGTGCTGCAGATGCTGCTAAAGCTGCACAGTTCACAGAGCAGATACAGGCTGCACAAGCTACCCCTTCCAAACAAGCTACAGTACAAGGTCAACTAGATGGGTTGATGCAAGACTTTGACGGTGGTAAAACACCTGCATGGGCTGCTGGTGCTATGAGAGCAGCTACGAGTGCTATGGCTGCAAGAGGTCTTGGTGCATCTAGCCTTGCAGGTCAAGCTGTTGTACAGGCAGCTATGGAATCAGCATTGCCTATCGCTCAAGCTGATGCATCTACTCAAGCACAATTTGAATCTCAGAACTTGTCAAACAGACAACAACGTGCTATGCTTGCAGCACAGCAACGTGCTGAGTTTATGGGTCAAGAGTTTGACCAAGCTTTTCAGTCTCGTGTAGCTAACGCAGCTAAGGTCAGTGATATAGCTAACATGAACTTTACTGCTGAACAGCAGGTAGCTCTAGAGAACTCTCGTGCATCTAACACGATGGCTCTACAAAACTTAAGTAATGATCAGGCTATGGTTATGGCTGAGGCTGCTGCATTGTCACAACTAGACATGGCTAACTTAAACAATAGACAACAAGCTTCTGTACAGAATGCTCAGGCTTTTCTTAATATGGATATGACAAACCTGAACAACCAACAACAAGTAGCTATGTTCAAGTCACAGCAAAACATACAGTCAATACTAACTGACCAAGCTGCAGAGAATGCTGCCTCTCAGTTTAATTCTGCTTCTGAGAACCAAACAAATCAATTCTTTGCAGATCTTCAAGCTAATGTATCTAAGTTCAATGCTGATCAGAATAACGCTATGAAACAGTTTGATACGAATGCTGTTAATGCTACCAGACAATTCAACGTAGCACAGGATAACGCATTTAAACAGTTCATGGTTACTAATAGTTTAGTTGTTGCCCAAGCTAATGCTAAGTGGAGACAGACAGCAGCTACTCTCAACCAAGCTGCAGCTAACGAACAGGCTATGTACGTAGCAAAAGAACAGAATGCTTTGTCTCAGGCAGAACTAGATGAGATTTGGCAACGTGAACGTGATGAGATGGACTTTGTGTTTAACGCTTATCAAAATGACCAAGATAGATCTAACGCTGTTGTAATTACAAAACTACAAGGTGATGCTACTCTTGATGCTGCTAAACTACAGGCTAAGATAGGGGCTAATCAAACAATTGGTAAAGCTCTTTTCGACTGGCTGTTCTAAAGGATAAGTTAATGGCTTTTCAATACGATCAAAAATTAAAACAACTGGACACATTTGCTAAACAACAAGCAGACACAGGTA
>VTLG01001768.1_pt1 | contig 36523 bp, 63 predicted proteins | sample 4694571 | NCBI WGS metagenome assembly VTLG01 (sample SAMN12604809, study PRJNA352737) | marine metagenome | biome: ENVO:00000447; feature: ENVO:00000209|ENVO:00000569|ENVO:01000036; material: ENVO:00002151; isolation source: viral sequences binned using virsorter ...
GTAATTGTATTAGTTCTTGAAACTTTAAATGATCTATCCAGCTCTTCTTGCATTTGCTGGGTTGTCATTGTTGCACGATCCAGACCCTCTTCGTGAGTCTCCGCAGGGAATGGATCATTGGCTATATAGTCTATAGCCTGTGTTTGCGGGACAGCTCTTCTAATAACCACAGTTTCTCCAGTAGCAGGTGTATTTCCAGATGTGAAAGTTACATTTCCACCTGAAGCATCTCCTGCACCAGAAACTGTATAGTGAGTTGTTAGAGTTTTGACTGTTTCAGTTCCTGTTGAGGAACGAATAATAACCTGAAGGTCTGTGTCTGCAAATATTTTAAATGCGTAAGCAAATGCAGTTGTAGAGTCATTGCCTGAATAACTATTTTTTACTGTTGTACTAGATATTGTCATACTTAAAATCCTTTAAACATTGATGATGGTTTTGTAAACAAATATTCTTGGTTATAATCTTTTTTCATTCTTTTTTCCACTCTTTTTAATACACCCGGATTCATTGTTTCCATTAATTGATGACCAATAAGGTAATCATAAGCGGACTTAATATAAAAAAGATTTAAAAAAGGTATGTTGGTACTGATTGCTCTATAAGCTGCTTTACCTGCTTTACCACCTTCACCACGAATACCATAACTAATACCAGCTAAAACATCAAATCCTGTTAAAAGAACTGGTCCAGCAACTGCTGCTGCTACATCACCTGCACCTCTAACTTCTTTAAATAAAACATCTCCATAAATACCTAAACCACCACCTTGTAAAAAAGCTGCCAGAATTGTATTAAAATTATTTGGATCACGTGGTTCTTTTCCTTTAAGTAAATCTTTTATTGACATAGATAAATAACCCATAAATAACGATGTTGTCATTAAAGCTGTAATACCCACAGCACCTCTAGCATAATCTGCTTTTGTAACATTTGGTCCTTTAAAATAAGACATTTCTCTACCTAATACTTTATTTAAAATAGCTAAAGGAAATGCTTTAAATTGACCTAAAAATCTTATAGTTTCTCCCGGAACAGTTCCTGCTAGTAAACCTTGAGTCATATCTCCTCTTAATCTAGCATCTGGTTCTATTACTGCATAAATTGATCTATCTAAAAGCATACCAGAAACAGAAGATTTAAACCTTTCTTTTTCTATCCCTAACTGTCTTGCAGTTAAAGAATCAACATTTAATATTTTTTTCATATCAGTATCAGATATTTTATCTAACATACCAATGTTAATAAATTCTGTACCATCATCTGCTTTTTCCATAGCAGTTTTTCTAATAACATCCCATTTAGTAGAATCAATATTATACATCGTAAATAATTCTTTTAGTTGGGGATTTAAGTCTTTAAATTTTATATTTTTTTGTTTAGCAAAATAATTTGCCATACCTAACATTGAACCTTCTTTTAGAGTGTTAGTCCACCAAGCTAATGCGTTGTATTTAAAAAATGTTCTTTGTGCATTAGACCATCCTTTGCTTAAATTATCTCCAACTTGGTATCTAGCAGACATATCATAAATAGTATTATCAACAATAAAACCTAACATTTGAGCTATATCTTTTTTTTGCTTAGTATTTTTAATTCTTCCTAAGCTAGTAAGAGCTTCTGCCATACCACCTAAAAATGATCTACCTTGAAATCTCATTTCTGATCCATAAATTCCTATATCAGCTGCTGCTGAAATTGTTGCACCACCTAATTTCGCCATAGAAGCTATAGCTCTTGCAATCGCTGAATATCTAGCTACACCAAAATCTGCTACTGTATAGATAGAACCATCTACAACTTTCATGTATTTATCAAATTGACCTGCTTTAGCAATATTTGCTGATTGACCACCTTTACGTTCAGCAACTAATCTTCTTTGTACAGCATATCTAATTTTTTCAAAATTTTCTTTTGGTTTTGCTCCCAATGTATCTATCATACCAAGATTTCTTCCAGCAGTTTGTATACCAGAGAAAAAAGATTCTTTTAGATTGCCTACTCCAAATTTTTCATTGTAGTCAAACCAATCATCAGGAGTTTTAAAATGTAAAATTCTTTTTACTTTAGAGCTTTTAGTAATATTATTAACACTTCTTGCTCCATACACATTACTTACCCCATCAACAATTAAATATTTATTTCCTACTAAAGTATCAAAAACCTCTTGTAAAAAATTTTCTATATCGTCTGTATTAGCAAATGTTCTGTCTTGATCTAATTTTTGCATAACATAATTTTTCCATGCAGTATAATTTTTTTGATAATTAATATCTGTTCCTTTAATATTTTCAGGAAGTTTTATATCGTCTAATTTTAATCCCAATGAATCTGCTGCATTTCTAATTCTAAAAGGATCATGTGATTGTTTAACAATATAACCCCACATTTTTTCAATATTAGCTCCTCTATCGTTTAATTTTTGTCTAATCATTTCAGAATACTTTTCCATAATTTCTGCTAGTTTTAAAACTTGAGGATTTGTTTCTTTAACTGGTGGTTTTAACCCAGTTAATTTTTCTAATTCTGTTTGTTGTTGTCCTAATTCAGCCATTGCTCTAGCTACTCTTTTTTGAAAAGCAGCTTCCGACACATCTTCCAAACCATCCTTAAAAGTAGTTTCTAAATTATTAGCTTTTAACTCAGCATTAAAACCAGCAATCAGTTGATTAGCTTGTGCAAATTGCTGAACCGCAACAGATGCTCTTGCACCCTCTACTCTTCTATTTGATGCAACTAAAATTGCAGTTAAACCTTCTTCAGCATTATCTGGAAAACTTTTTAAAACAAACTCTGTTAGTTGCCTTACTTTAATTTCACTTTCTAAAGCATTTCTTTTATCTATTATCTTTTGTGCTTTGAGTTGTGCAGATACATCTTTAGCTATTGCATCAACATTAACTTCATCAACCTTTAATAAACCTTTTTCTGCTTTTGCTAATTTAATAGAATTAATTATTTCATCTTTTTTAGCAGAAGTAATAGATGATTTTTTTAATAATTTTTCTACTCTAACTAAACATTTATCTGCCATATTTACCTTCCATCTACGCAATTAATTGCGTCTTTAATAATTTCATCTAAATCTTTTGATTTAGTTTGTACTTCTGTTAGATCATCAGTGGTTACTTTAACCTCTGAATCACCTTGCTGAAATTTTAAATTCAAATCTTGTTGAGAATTTTTAATAGTATTGAGTTGAGTTTCTAATGATTCTAATTCTGTATTAGATTGACCTTCATCTTTATTGACAACATTTCTCTTTAAGCTATTAAGCTCTGCTTCATCTACTGATTGTCTTGGTATTCTAGTTATATCTGGATTTGGTGAAGAATTTTCTGCACTTCTTAATATAGGATCAGCATTAACTATAGCACTTGTATCTACAGGTTGATCTAATAAAACATCTCCTGTTGCTTTTTGTAATAACTTTAATCTAGTCTTGTTATCCGTTGCTTCTAAGGCTTTCATAATTGCAGAATTTTCTGGATAATATTCTCTATATAAATTTATATCTATATCTGTTGCAGAATCATCACCAAGTATTTTTTTTCCTGCTGCTACTTTTTCATTAAATTTTCTACGAGTATTTATATCTTTTAATTTACCAGCACCAACATGAAGTCCACTTCCTAAAATTGTACCAAAAGTAACATTTAAAAAACTATCATATAAATCATAATCAGATTGTAAAGATTTGGCTACACCATAAACAACAGGTTCAACAAGTGTTGCACCAACTGCACCTTCTATTGCACCTCTTCTAGCTCTTGCTTTAGTAAAAGTCATTCCGGGTTTAGCAAGAAGTCTTGCAAATCTAGCTTGTCCATAAACAGGAATAAAAGAAGCTGCAATGTTAATAGGGTCAAGAAAACTTGTAGCTAATCCTGTTGTAAATTTTGCAGCACCAACATAAAAACCAGCAGAAAAAGGATTCCATGATCCTTCTGGTCCTCTTGCCATTACACTTTGTCTAGCTCGTTCTTGGTTTTTTTCTCTAACCATAATATCAACAACTGATTGATATTCATCTTCCTCAAAATACAAACCTATGTTTGCATATTCTTTATTTAATTCTTGTCTATTAACTTTTATGTCATTAACAAATTGAGATTTTTTTCTTGCATCATAAAGATCGCTATAATTTAACAATGACATAACTGGGTTAAAGTTCCAGTTATCTTTAGCTACTGCTCCTAAAGATTCAAATAAATTCATCTTATATTGATCGTAACCAGATTCTTGAGCTGTTTCGTTTACGTTTAATCCAAATCCTAAATTCATATTATTTTTTTCTATTTACAATTACACCTAAAGCCATAGCTACAGCTAAATCACTATCTGTTTCTAATAGAATAGACATTTCTTTTTTTGATTTACTTGCTAAGAATTTAACTGCATTTTTTCCATATTTGCTTGAAAAATAATTTTCAAATTTTGGTCCAAAGATTGCAGAAGAATTATTTAATAAATCTAATGCTGTTGTAGGTTCAACTTGCCAATATGATCTTGCTGGACCACCACCTATTTGAACTTTAGTTTTATATCCAGATTCTATTTGTCCAATAGCATTAGCTAGTTCAGTTAATTCTTGTGCAGTAAAACCTTTATCTCCTTCAAAAATTGGAACGATTGAGGTAATGGAATTTTTTGCTTCAGTAGGAATATTATATTTAGTGCTAATAGCTTTTAAAGCTCTTGCATTTTTTTTAGGATTATTAGTTGTTTGATAAGTTGTTCCCCAAGTATTAACAATTTCTTCATTTTTTAAAGTTGTTTTTCTATTAACAAAACTCATAGCTAATTCTTTTTCATCAACAGTAAATCCACCATAACCTTTAATTGCTGCAATCTCTGTTTCAGATGGAACTTCTTTTACTCTTAATTTATTTATATCCATTTTAATTTCTGTTCCCGGTAAATTGTAACTACCATCATTAAAATTAAAACGTAATTCCTCACCATTAGCATTAACAATAGGAGCAAATTGATCTCCATCTAAAACAATGCCAAAAACTAAACCATTACCATCAGCTGTGTTTCTCCACTCACCACCTGTTCTCATCATTAGCTTATGTTTTGCAGACATCTCTTCTTCGGTAATTCCTTGATTAAAAGGATCGGTGCTTTTAAATGCTACCGCACCAAATTCTTCTAAATATTCTTGTTGAATTAAATCTGCTTTATCTCTTACTGAATTTACTGTTGTGCCATAAGATGTTAGTGGTTTTCCATCGTATTTTCGTGGAATAAAATATGTTTCTTCTACTTCAAATTTAGAAGTAAATACACTAATAGCGGATTCTATAGCAGCATCATTATCAAATTTAGTATTAGTAAATCTTTCATTAATAGCATAGTAAGCTAAAACATTTTTTATTTCTTCTACCTGTGCAGAAGCTACACTACTATCAATATTATTATTTCTACGAATAATTTGTTCTAATTCTAAAAAATCATCATTTGTTGCAATAGCTTTTTTAACATCTGATAAAGTCATTTCGTTACTTGCACCCCAATCTTTTAAAATTGCTTGTTCTTTTTCGCTATCAAAACTAAATGCTTTTTCTGCTTCAGTAGGAGAAAAAATTGTCATAGATAAACTAGCTGTCATAGGTAATCCGGCTTCTTGTAATTCTTGAAGTGCTTTAGAAGCATTCTCTCCAAAATTATTTGTAATACTTTGTAAGAATAATTGTGATTTAGCTGCATTACCTTTAGCTGTTTGTTCGTATTGATAAACAAAATTTGCAGCTTCTGTTTTTGTCATAACTCTTATTTGATTAGCATTAACACCTAAATCTTTTTGTATCTCAAGTAGCTTGGTAGTAATTTGTCTTTTAATTTGTGATTTTAATTCAGGATTGTCATCTACAACATTATTATATTGTTCATTAAGTTCAGTTAGAATATCAAAATGAGTATATGCGTAAGCAGCAGCATCTTCTTTAATACCTTCAATTCTAGTTTCAACTGCCTTTTTATATTCCTGTTCAATAATTTGTCCTTTTGCTTCACCAGCTTTCAACATCGCTTGTTTAGAAAAATCTTTTACCAGTTCTGGAATTTCTTTGTTATTAGATGTAAATATTATTTTTTTATTATCTGCTGTAGTTTTGATTATATCTTGGCTTTGCAACATTTGATTTACTTCTAATTTTGGTAAAATTTTCTTTGCAAGTTCCATATCAAAATCAATTTTTTTACCAACAGCATCTGCGGCTAAAACATTTTTCCATTGAGTTCTTAATTGGTCGGTTAAAATATTATCTGCTTGATTAATTAATTTTTGTCTTTGTTCAATTTTTATATCTGGATAAAGTTTACTATCAGTTCCTTTTATTAATTCTAAATAAGCAAGTCTAGGATTATTACCTATATCTTTATTAGCTTGAAATCCTTGAACAAGAGAAGGAATATTATTAATCATTTCCTCTAGTTTAGGATATGGTATGACACCAGAATAAGCATCAGTATATAATTTAGTTAAATCAGTTTGTAAAACACCATAATCAAAATTATTATTGTCTCCTAAAATAGCTTGAGATAATAAATGATTTTCTTTAACTTCTACTTCATTACTTAATTGTTTAAAAACATTTTTATTAATTTGTTTTTCAACTCTATAAATTCCTTTTTGTACTTCAGTTAAAGCATTATTAGAAAACAAAGTTTGAATAGCACCATTACTAGCTTGTGATTTATATTTAGAAATTAAAGCATTAGATTTTTCTTTATAGTAAGCATTAGCTGCTTCTTTATTTGTACCTAAAACTTTATCATTAATAATATAATCATTAACTTCCTGCATATCTCTAATATAATCATTTTCTAATCTAAGTGCTTCTGATCTATTTTGTGTATTAGTTTCTTGAACAGCTTTGTTTACAACATAATCAGTTAGGGGTGAAACAGCATCAACTAAATTGTTAGATAAAGGAATTCGTAAATCTGATTTAACACTTCCAACTTCTGCTATAGGTCTTGCTTGAGATGTGAATGTAGGTATCTTTGGCATTATTGATCTGCTCCCGGTAATGGACTAGGATACTTGCTTCTATCTCCAAAAGGAGATTTAGGTGTTCTACTAAAAATAGATTTGTTTCCCAAACTACTCATGCTTAATAAATTTGCACTTGTTTTTGCAATAGTTCCAATTTGTGATAAACGTGCAGCATTTCTAGCGACTTGTCCTTCTATTTTTGCAAATGTTGCTTCTTCCATTTTTTTAGCAACATTAACATCAGCATTATATCTTGTAATTTTATTTTGCATTACAGCTTCTATTTTATTAGCTTCTTTAATTCTTGCTCCAGAACCACTATCTATTACAACACCAGATTTTGATAAACCAACATCTACTTCTCCTTCTAATTTTCTAAACTCTTGGTCAAATCTTGCAATGTCAAATGTAGCTTGGTCATTAATTTGTACTGCTTCGTTTTTTAGGACTTCTTCTTTTCTATTTGCTACTTGTTGATTGTATTTACCAATAGCACCTTGTTGTTGATATTGTATTACTCCTAATGTTGCTACTACTGCTGCTTTCCAACCCATTAAAATAACCTCGCATACATATATTGATCTGATCCGTCAAATCCCCATTTTCTCATTAAACCTTCTCTTTCTAAACCTAGCCATTCTGCAAATCGAATACCTTGTTTAAAATCTTTTCTAATACCTGTTTGTACTCTTTGTATATTATGTTCTTTTGCAACTCTAGCAAAATCTTTTTTAATAGCTCTCGCTGTGGCTAAAGGATATTTCCACATTTCATTTGTAGCAATAACCCAACCTTCAGCAACTTGACCCCAAACCATTTTCATGCCTGCTGAAAATATAGGTGTATTATTTATTAATCCTGTAAAAGCTAAATTTTTTTGTTCTAAATTTTTAGCATCACCTTCTAAAGTTATAAATTCAACATCACTTTCTAAAATTTTATAATTAGCTTGGCAAGAAAAGATAAATCTTCCATGTTCAAAAGTATAAGGAACTATATTTAATTTATTAATCATTGGTTTGTAAATCCGGGTATAGTGATAATATAGTTAAAGGTAAAGGTTGAGTTTGTCTAACAAAAATAAAACCATCAGTATCATAATTACCTCTAAACTCTACAGTTTTATCTCCTGTAAAAACAGGTATACCTTCATCCATAGGATCAGATGATGTTCTAAATGGTATTCTTTCCATGTTATCTAAAGACTCTCCAACCTCAACGCCAACAGATTCATATAATCTAATTGTAATTTCGTATATTCTTTTTGTTTTAGCTTGTGATGTTCCATTCTGTGAACCAGCATCAAGTCTCATTGTTTGTAATATTGATTTGTAAGCTAAACCTATTTTTACATTAGTTGCTGAACGATCTAATGTAACTGAACCACTTGATACTGTTTTATCAGGATGTGTTGCACCATCTGCTAATATAGAAACTGTTTGTCCTTCAAGGTGATCTAAACCTGACATAGTTGTAGCAGCTGCACCACTATAAGCTAAAGCACTATCTAAAAAATTAAATGTTGTATTGTCTGTTGTTGTAAAATTAAAATTATTAATATACTCTACAAATCTTCTTGTAAAACCATTAATTGTTCTTTTGACAATAACCCATGTTTGATATTCTGAATCATCAGTTGGAATAACAGCAACGCTTTCACATACTGCTTTACCTTCGTCAGTTTTTGCTAATCTAACATCGTCATCTAAAGATTTAACAGTTAAAAATCCTGTAGACAATGGCGATGTTTCTGTAATTGTAACTACATTACTACTAACTGTTGCTGTAAAATCAGAGTCAGCATTTATTAATGTTTGTAAATTTGTTGCTGTTTGGTTGTTACTAGATGTAGTATGAAATTTACCAGTTGTAGAAGATGTAGCGGATGTAAAAGTTGTAGTTGTACCATCTGCTTTTGTAAAAACTATTCTTGTTCCATCTGCTATATTTGCATAATCTGTAACTGTAATTGTAGCATTACCAAATCTACCGCCAAAAATATGTCTGTGCCAAGCTAAAACTTCTTGTTCTCTTTGATAAGTTAAGCCTATAAGTTCACCATCATCTCTAACTCCCCAAATAATTTGATTAGGTTCTTGTTGGTAAGCCATTTGTGTTATTCCGGTTTCAGTAATGTGTTCTGCAAGAATAGTCATGTCAGGTGCAATATAACCATCTACATCAAAGTTATAAGCAAGTTCTCTAATTTTTCTTTTAGCACGTTGCAAAAATAAAGTTACGTTACCTACTGAGATAGCATCTAAATTAGATGAACCATGATTAGATTGTTTTTTAATTAATATATTTGTTGGTGTAATAGCACTATCTGTTCCGCCACCTGATACTGAAAATTCACCACCCGCTGTTCCAATAACCAGAGTTCTAGTTGCTGTCATAAATCTAATGGCATTAACTTGATTAGATGCAATAGTATAAATAATAGCATCACTATCAGCTACTGTACCACCAATGTTTGCATCCATGTTTTCATAATCTCCTGATTTAGAAAAGAATACAGCTTGAGGTTGGTTTGTTGTTCCGGCAAATACTAATCTTTGTTCAAAGAAAGTTACGCAAGAAGGATGTCCTGTAGTATCTGAAAAAGCTCCTAGTTGCCAATTAGCTGTAGCCGTTGAAGCACTTAAAGTTGAAAGAATTGAAATAGTTGCGTTTGTTGTATCAGTAACTCCAGTTATCTTTGCATAACCACCATGAAGATAAACAAATCTTCCAACATCTGTAGAAAGAAAACCAGAACCACTATTAATACCAGCAACAGCAGAAGCTGCCAATGATACACCAGTTCCTATTGCTGTAGCTCCAGGATTTAAAGTTGTATCTGTTATGTTAGCATCTTGCATTGGTCCTTTAGTAAAATCAACATCAGTTAATGTCCAAGAAGTATGACCAGTACGAGATAATTTTTCTACTTCGTGTGAAGGGTGCGTAATATACATGACATCTGCTGACTGAGCAAATTTAACATCAAAAAGCTGTGCAGTTGTATAAGGTGTTGCAATTTCATAAACTTTATTAGCTACTCCAGCAGAGCTGTAAGCAGTATAGCTTGTACTATTTATATTTGTTCCATCTTTATCTGTTAATTGAAAAGTATTAGTTGTTACACCTGCAACTAAAAATCTTTTACCATTGACTTCTGTCATGCCTGAAACACTACTAATTAAAACTTCATCTCCATTTGAATAACCATGTGAACTAGAAGTAACAACAGCAGGGTTAGCTTGTGTTATGCCGGTAATAGTTTTATCACCTTCTAAAACAGCACCATTGTCTTTATAAAATCTAATTTTAAGATTAGAAAACTCAAGTATATAAGTTTGAGTTGTAGAAAATTCAAAAGGAATTAATCTTGTTTTATTATCGCTATCTAAAACTTCAGCTACAAAAGTAGAACCCGATCTTCTTGCTGCAGAGCCATGTGGATATACAATAAAGTTTTCTAATTTTTTACATCCTGAAGCATATTTACTTAGATCATTTCTGCCATCTAAACGTGGTGAAAGTTCTCCACCTGTAAAGTTGGTTAGTTGTGCTGCAACTCGTGCCATATTTAATACCTTGAGTTAATAAAGGTACTAGCTTCTATTTCATCTGTCATACCAAGGTCAGGAGAATTGTTTTGACCTTCAGTTGCATCTACAAATCTAGCATCCCTTAATTTATCTTGAAACAACTCATACATATTTTGAGCTACAGGATTAGATGATGTAATTCCATAGGCAATATCTGATCCTAATGCTGCAGATAAAGTTTCTCTTAATAGTTCATCATATTCATTAGGGTCTGTAATTCTTGCTATATATAAAATTTTCATAGAAGAAGCGTTACTTAATATTTTTCTTCCTTCTACCTTATGATCTAAATCATAATCTAATATTCTTAATAATCTTAAACAATCTGCGGGTAAAGTATATTGTTTTGTAAAACCCCAAGCAGGTGTATCTGTATCTGCTGCAAGTTCTACTCTTTTCTGTAAGCAGTTCCAAGGATGTGTTCTAAATAATGAATCTCTAACTTGAGTGTATCTAGCATTGCAAAGTCTTGCGTTTTTAGAATCTTCTGTCAATGAAAGTATTGTAGTAGCTCCTAATTGATTTAATGCTCCGTTACAAATGTCCACTACTGATGCCATATATAAAATTCCTTTTTTTAGTAGAGTAGATAGGTAAGTTCCACTCTCGCTTTCCTTACCTACCTACATAATATTTTATAATCTAAATTCTTTTTAAAAGAAAGGGGATTTCTCCCCTTTCTTAATTATTTATTAATTAACTATGTAATTAATGTTCCAGTTTAATGAACCAGCAGTACCACCAGTTGCGTCAAAAGTAATCGCAATATAGTAATATCCACCAGGGTCTGTACTATCACCAGCTAATTCCCAAAGTTTTTGAGAACCAGTGTTCAAGTCAGCAGCTTCAAAACGAACATCTGTCATTCCAGCAGCATCAGCCACTGAAGTTGCAAATGCATCTTCGTCTTTAACTGTTCCATCAGTTTTGTATATACCGACATTGAATGTACACGAACCACCGAATGTATCTGAGCCAATAAATAATTGTGCCACAGCTGCATTACTAGGAATAGGTGCTAACATAACAATGTCATTGTCTGTACTATCGCCAGCAGCAAGTTCTACCGATCCATGTGCAGTTCTAACAACGCCAGCTAATTCAGCAGCGTTATTAGCAACTTGTGGAGTCGCTTCGAAATTTGATACTAGGTCTGTATTTTTAGTTGTCATAATCTATTTCCTCCTATTATGATTCTGTACATTGTACTTCAACAACTTTAGCTTCTTCCATTCTAGTAGCACCAATGCTCATGCAGTAGTACACTTGAGTAGCGTAAGATTTGTCGCTTCTTTCGTCTATACGAGCATTGATGTCTTTACCAATACCTAAAGCGATTCCGTCTTGTGCGAAAGCTATACATGATCTAGTTGTGCTAGATAATGCAAGTCTGTTTGATACAATGAAGTTAAAACCAAGAAACGAGTTTACTTCACCATTAGCCAATGCTTTGACTGTGTTGAAGTCTGAACTTGTTACCTCAGTTGTTCCTAAAAGATCAGTTATCTGTTTTGGACCAACGATGATGTGTCTAGGGATAGAAGGGTCAACATCGCCTAGATCAAGAGTCTGCTTAGCAGTTCTTAATTTAGCTATTGTTAAACCACCAGAACCATGTGCGATTGTATTCGCATTTGATGTGCTAGTTCCTCCAGTTTCACCAGTGTACGCAGTACCTAATGCAGCTGATATTATTACATCGTCCATAGCTCTACCCATTGCCATAGCAGCGGCTTGAGCATAAGAAGATGTCGGGTCAATTAAGAGTCTTACTTTGTCTTGTTGATCTATTAGATCAGCAAATTCATAATCACTCATGGATAATCTACGTCTAGCATGCGGCGTGTCTATCTGTGGAGTGTCTGAATGTCTGCTAGTTTTTTCAACTGCAGTTACTGAGCCAACTTGATCTAAGAAAGCATTTTTTCCTACAACGCTTTCAATTCTGACTTTGTCTCTTAATAACGATCCCATTTGTTGAGAAAGCATTTGTACGTTTGCAGAATACTGCTGTACAAAAGCTGTAGTTATTTGTGATGACATAATTGTCTCTCCATTTTATTGTTAGTATTATTTAAACAGAAAGGTTCTCCACCAAAAGGCAGGCATCTCTTGCATTTTAGTTCTGTTAGAACACAGTCTTTCCTGTGGTCATTAAGGTTCTTACGAATTGTCCTAATAATAACCCCTTATATTAATTTAATTAAAAATACAAGGGGTTAAAACTATTTGCTATTTAACATTTCTCTTAAACTATAAACTTGTTGTACCATTTTATCATGGTCAGGATGTTGTTTGTTCCAATAAGGACCTTCTTTATTGCTCATAATTGAAGCTATATCTGATTCAATATCGCTTGTTTTAGATGCGTTTTCATCTTCTGGAGACATAATATTATCTTCAGTTAATAAATTTGCAATCTTAGCAAATCCTTTAATCATCTCTGGATGATCTCCTACTCTCATTCCATTTTTAAGTTCAAGATCAAGTATCTCTGTATTTAAATTAGCTTTAGCTAATGCTCCAGCTCTTTTAACATTTGCTTCAAAGTCTCTTCCCCATTCTTTTCTTAATTCTTGTTCGGCTTGAACTTGAGCAGTTTCTGTATCAACTTTAGATTGATGAGCATTGCTTTCCATATTATTTTTATAAAACTCTAAAACACCTTGAGCTTGTTTATTGCTTAAACCTAGCTTATGTGCGTTTTCAGCAAATTGTTTTACATCTCCTTCGTTTAATGGAATAACATCAGATTTAACATCTAAGGTATATTTATCAGCGGAAGCTGGTCTACCTAATTTATCAAATACTTCATTCCATTGTTCTTCAGTTGAGTTTTTATTTGGTACAGCAACCTTATCCTGTCCAATCATTTTAGTTGCATTAATATATGACTTTGCAAGTGCATCTATCTCTGTAAACTTTTCTATGTTGGGATCGTTTCTAAACTCTTCGGATATAGCTTCTTTCCAAGGTTTAGCTACTATTGGTTGTTCTGTTGTTGGTGATACAGGTGTATCTGTTTTTGCAACATTAGCGATTGTTGCTTTTGTCTCTGTAGTTTCTGTCTTTTCTACAGGCACAGTTTCCTGTGTTATCTGTTCTGATGACATTTTTATTTTCCTTTTTCATTATCGTTAAGTAGCATTGCTTTTATAAATAGAAGGATGCTACGTTGTCCTTCCATATATGCACTTTCATGACTATCTCCTTTAACATTAGTAGTCGTATGATGGTGGCATCTCTTTTCTAAATCAGACATAACTTGTTTACCTTCGCCTGTTCCGAATATGTATTTGTAGTTCTTTTTTAAACCTTGAATATATTTATCAAAATTTTTTTCTTTATCTTTTGCTTGACCCATATTTATTCTGTGGCATCTACAATAGCTTTAGCTTCTTCTGGAAGAGCTTTTGCAAGTGGTGCGGCATCTCCTGCCATCTTAGCCACTTGTTGTGCTTGTTGCATCTGCATTTGCTCCTGTTGTTGTTGTGCTTGTTGGTTTCTCATTTCTTGTACTTCACCTTGAGACTTTAATAATTTTTGTGGCATACCAACAATGTCGGCAACGTGCTTAACTAAATTATCAAAATTTACATAGTCAAATACAGGAGCTACATTAGCTAAACTTCCAAGTATTTCAACAGCTCTTATAATAGATTGAAGTTCTGTGGATTTCTGTGCCTTTGCCAAAGGAGAAACATATTCAATATCTATATTAACACCCGATAAAGATTCAGGTGGTGGAGCAAACTGGTTGTTTCTTAATAGAATATTAAATACTCTATCAATAAGGGGTTGTAATAATTCTGATTGTAATCTTCCTAATACTGGTCCAAGTAATCTCATTTTTTCTTCATTTCTTTGGATAACTTCTGTCGCTGTCATTTGTGGACCATCTTGCATCATTAATTGGTTTACATAAAACACACTTCTAATTGCATCTCTTCTTTGCTGCTCCATATTTAAACCTAATGGATTATTCGCACCAATGTTTAAAGGTTCAATTTTATCTCTTGTGCCTGATCTATAAAAATTCAATCCACCAGGAACTGTTCTAACAGGCAATAAAAAACCATCATCAGGAACTAATAGAGGTGGGTCTACTTGTTTCTGTGCAGCTTTAATAGTTGTCTTACACATTTGATTTAACATTTTAACATCAGGTAATGCTGTCATCGCAGGTGATCTACCATAAACTTCATTTGATGCTTTTAAATATCTTGGAACTACAAAAGGAAATTCTTTAAATCCTGAAACTGATAATTCATTTCCACCTTTGTATTCAAAATAAACAGATTCAAATGGCATATTCTTTTTATCTTTTTTATTTGGATTAAAATCGTTTCTTGGATAAACCGCATGAATAATAGTTACTTCTTCATAAGGATTTTTTTGAGATAAAGCCTGAATATCTCTTGATACTTTGTCTCCAAATTTTTGAACTAATGCTCTAGCCGTTATATTAAATTTTCTAAAGATTGTATCAATTTTACCTTTTTGACTTTCAGCTATAAAAATTTCATCAATATGTCTTGTGGAAAATTTTAATAAATCATCATCATCTTCTTCAATAAACATTGAAGCTGTACCAAAGGTAATAAGATCGTGATATAATTCAAATATTTCTTGTTGGAAGTTTGATCTGTTAAATGCTTTGTACATAACTTCCGTTGCTTCTTCTAACCATATCTTAGCTTCGTCATCATTAAAATCTTCTATTTGTTTGAATCTTAAAGTGAACCAAGGTGTAGATGGATTTGTAAGCATACCATGTAATGATGATGCTAATAATTCTAATGCTTGTAAAGGTGAGCTATCAAATATAAGCTCCATTCTTTTATCGCCACGACTTCTTTTTTTATTAATATCTGATTTTCTTGGTAACATATAATCAGCAACTTCTTGCCAATGTGTTTCCCAATTTTGTCGTCTACCAGATAATCTTTCAAATCTTGAAATTAATTTTGATGTTAGTTCTGTTTTTGCCATTATGCTCTTCCTAGTAAAGATTTTTTACCTAAAACTAATTCATCATCTTTACGAACTCCTTTTGTGCTTGTTAAAATTGTCATTGTTCTTCCTTTAGATTTTGTTTTTCTTTCATCATAAGTTACGTCTGCTGCGTTACTTTGTGAAATTTCTGCTGACGTAGGAGTAAGTTTAACTATTTTTCCGCCAACATTTTTTGCAAGTGGTATATTATCACTTTCGCCACCTTCTACTCTAGTAATAGTTCTTGTAGTACCTTCTTCACCTTTAAATTGTGCAGTTAATTGATTTCTTCTATTTTGTTCTATTGAACCTTTAACTGCTCTTACAACCATTCCTGTAACTCCACCGCTTTTAACAAAATCTCCAACTTTTTCTAATGGAGATTTTCTTACTTGAGTTACTGTGTGTCGTCTTGTTGTTGGATTGTCTGCACTTCCACTATTACCCGAACTTGATCCACCCATATTATGTGTCTCCTAACAAAGTTTTTTTCTCTATTTCTTCTTCAGCTTCAGGCGTTAATGATCCTGTTAATATTGTAGATTTTCTACCACGTCTTTTTCTTTCTACCGCTGCTCTATCTGATGCTATCTTTTCTTTTTCTTCAGCAGAAAGCGTAGGTTCTGGTATTGGTGGTGGTGGTTGAACCGGTGGTAATGGTGGCATTTTTGGTTTAAAAATTGAACCCATATTTAATTCCTATATAATTTGGTAACTGTTATCTGCTACATCTTGTGGAGCAATTTGTCCAGTTTTTATTTCTCGTAAACCAACACTTAAGTACCTCATCGCATCACACGCATGAGATGACCAATCGTGAACAGGTTTACTTCGGAACATACGATTTTTATCAATATACTTCCGATGATAATGTCTTAACGCATCTATTAATTTTTTGCAATGGTCTGTATCAATCCAACATCTAGGCAAGATCATACTGGTTGCGTGTATTCCATCTTCTAGTGGTAGTTTTGGAACAACTTTAAATCTTATTCCTAATTGATAGGCGACCTCTCTTCTGGTTTTACCATTACCAAATTCGGTAACTTCTATATCATGTGGTGCAAAATGTTCTTTATAAACGTAATCTTTTTGTTTCAATACCTGAATGTAATGCGGTAATCCCTGTCCACGTTCTTCATGGTAGTCTATAATATTAATTGATCTACCTAGTTGCTGATAAAAAATAATACTACTATGATCCGCCACGCCTAAATCCCAAGACGTAGAGACTGGTAAACTAGGATCATAAGGTACTCTAGTTAATTGTTTGTTATCTTCCATCTTAACCAACACATCATTATAAATTGAACCTTCTATATTTGCTATCCAATCACATTCAAACTCCTGTTGGTACTTCTTCTCTCCCATTACTTCTTTTGCCTTGACTAACTCTTCTGGGTCTACAATTTTAGTATCGCTAGCTTTAGCTTTATAGTTAAACCAATCTTCCGCACCTTGTGCGTGTTGGTAGAGTTCGTAAAAATTATTATTCATTCCTTGTGGTGTTCCAATAAAAACGCAGTAACCTTTGCGATCTGATAATGCGGGTCTTATAATTTCTGGAAACAACTTACTGTTTACATTAGCATACTCATCTATTACACATCCATCTAGGTAGATACCTCTTAACCCGTCAGAGTTCTCTGATCCAAGTAAAGTAATTCTTGAACCATTAGGTAAATCTACTCTTAGTTCCGTTTCATTAAACTTCGTATAAGGAATCTTGGCGGTAAACTGTTTCATGTAATCCCAAGCAATAGATTTACTTTGTTTAAAGGTTGGTGAGATGTAGGCATATCTTGGGTTCTTTTGTTTCGATAATAAGGCAGATCGTATAAGATGATTAATCATGCATACTGTTTTGCCGAACCGCCTATGGCAAACTAGCACAGACCATCTGTATTTAGAAATTTTGTTGTGCAACAAGGCTTGGTGTTTTCTAGGGGTGTAAGGAATCTTAATATCCATTATATTTGATTTCCCCAAACGTCCCAACCTTTAGTTTTTTGTCTAGCAAACAATTCTATTCTTGGAAGATTACCGCTAGAATTTACAATTAAATCTCTAACCATAGCTGGTTTTTGACTATGTAATCTAGGATTTATTTCTTTAAACATATTTCTAGTAGTTTTATTTAAACATTTCATTTTGCCTTTTACCGCAAAAATAATATGTTCTGTACAACTTCTAAAGTAATAACCCATACCCATTTCTGGTTTTCCATCTTTGTAAGTTTTAATCCAAGTAATTAAAGTTTTATATTCAAAACCCCATTCTTTACATATTTCTAAACCTTCCTTAATAAATGGATTTGTAACCCATAGATATAAATGTGCTTGATCTTCAGTAATATTTTTTATATTAAGATTTTTAATTTCTTCAATTTTCATGGTTGGATAAGTATGTTCGTTGCTTCCGTTACCCCAACCTTCTTTATATTTCCAAGGTGGGTCAGCATATATAATATTATATTTTTTGTTTGGGAAATCCATATCTAGTGTATCATTTTAGATGGCATACTATAATCAGTAGTATGATAATCAAACTGTAATAAGCTCATAGTATAATGAGCAAAAGTTTCTGCAGCTAATTTATCCTGAAAACCATATACCTTAATGGTAAGAGTATTAGTCTTTTCATTTATAGCAACAATAGAAATTAAGTCGTCTTGTATATACTCCCACATATACTACTAGATATAGTAAATAAAAAAAAAATTAAAGTATAAAGGCTTTTATATTTAGGTGTGGGTTACTTTTAAAGACGTCTGTGTGTCTGTTGAGAAATCCGGAGCATATATATAAAAAAAAAATGCGACCCTAAGCTGGGGTATACCCCCCTCTTTTAAAGTCAAATTCCTACAATTTATAGGCATTTATCACTACCGATAATTAAACGTTATCGGAAGTAATACAAACCGATCACATACGCATTGAAAAGATTGTTGTTGCTGTAATTTGATACTGAATTATCTACTCAACTTCCTTGACTTTAATAAATTTAATTAATTCATTCTTATGTTTATTTATATATTTAATTTGAACTACTTTATTCTTATACTTGCTTGATAACTTCTTTAATAATTTTTTATAACTCATAGCTTTTATTGTTTCGCTATTCTTATCAGTATCAGTAATTAAGTATTCATATCTCATAGTGTTGCAAATATATCACACATAAAAATAATTATATATGCCTTATTTATGCCTTATTTATAATATACCAATATGGCTAATGACAACTAAAACAACAAAGGGGAAAATATGAAGGGAAACATACCAAAAGTAAAAATAGAGCTTCAATCAATTTGGCAAAAGCCTGAAGTGTTTGAAGTAAACGACATGAAAACAGCTATTGATATTTGTGAAGCTGGAGTAAACCAACAATTTTTGGTTTATGTAAATGGTAAGAAATATAAACCAATGCGTGATTTTGGTAGAACAATAAACTTAAACAACTAACAAAGGGTAAAAAAAATGATAACTAGAAAACACTATAAACAAATCGCTGATATGATTAAAAATAATGGTCGTTCAGCATTAGTTAGAAATAAAATAATGTTTGTAATAGATAGAGCTAAATTCGTAGATGAATTATGCTTATCTTTCAAACAAGACAACCAAAATTTTAACGAAAGAAAATTTAGGGAAGCTGCTGGTCAAATTTTAAGTGAGGTTTAATAATAACAAGGGGGTGTAAAAACCCCCACAACTAAAGGGGAAACAATGAAAAAATATACTAAAAAACTTTTTTTAGATTATGCAAGTGCCTTTGATTACTATGATGAAATGAAAGGAACTATGCAAACATGGTCTTTAAAAGATTTCCATAAATTTTATGGTTTTACCCATAAAGATTGGGGAAGTGGACAAGAAATTAAATACAGGGGGGAAGATGATTAAGCAAATAATAATTGTATCAATAATGATTACATTCATTTTATTTTTGAGCTATTTAGGTATAGAATACCTTATAGCTCAATTAATAGAAAATACGTTTTCACAAATGGGACTTAATTAATGTTTAAAAAAATAGAAAAAGAATTAGAGCATATACAACCCTTTGAATATATGTGTTCTGATGGTTATGTTGGCTATAATGTTCTTCCAGATCATGTTAAAAAGTTTATTACTGACAAGAAAGCAACACAAAAAGAACAAGAATTAATAGATAACTATATTGATGAAATCAAACTTAAACAAGGGGAAAAATAATATGAGATACGAACAAAAAGCAGAATTACAAGATAGCAATAAAGCTAGAATGTATGAAGAAAAGAAAAAACAAGATAAGTTAAAACAAATACTTGCTATATGTGAAACTAATAAAAAGGTTGATTGGGTTAGTGCAGATATGGAAGTTTTTGAGGAGTTTGACGTTATAATTAAATTACTGAAAGAGGTTATAGATGAGTAGCGAGAAGCAATCATCTTGTCACGAATGTAATTATGATGAGGGTACAAATCTTTTAAAGTATAATCAAAGTATATATTGTTTATGCGATGATTGTTATGAGGAACACATGAAAGATGAGGAATAAAATATGTCAAGTGACAAGCAATTAATATTAATTATTTTGTCAGCTATTGTAATATTTGGCTATCAATGGATAAAAGATGAAAAGAAAAAAAATGACTATTGGAAAAAAACTAGAAGATCACAAGGTTGGAAATAAGAATTTAAGAGAGTTAGCCAGATTAACTCTATTAAATATATTGAGTGTAAGAGGTGTTATATATACTCATTATAAAAACAAACAACTAAAGGGGAAATATGAAAAAGAAAAAGCAAGAATACAAACCTGACGATAGAATATGTATTTTTTATGTAGCTGATCGTGTTCACGAATTAGATCACATAAAAGATGAAAAGAAATTAAGAAAATCTATCAAGGAATTTAAAGATGAATTAGTACATAACATTGGTATTGATGTTATGATTAAAAGATCAACCTAATCCTTTGAAGGGGTAATGATGAAAATATTAAGAATAGATTTACAAACTGATAATGTTTCTGTCTATGATAGTAAAGAACAATTAAGAAAAGGTTTAATTGATTTACACATGGATGATATAGTTGCTGATGAAGAAACTGATGAAACTTATGTAAAAAAATATAAAAAATGGTCTTTAGATCAAATATGCAATATGTTTGATTGGAGTTATAAAGTTATATCTAATAAAAAAGCTAAAGAAATTGAAGAAATTTATTAATCCTTTGGTGGTGTAGGTACTGTTTCGGCAGTACTTACATCAATAAGATCAGGCTCACTCTCCCATGAAATTTTAACAACACTATCCGATTTAACATCTAATTTTTGTCGTTCAGTAAATAAAGAGCTTACTCTTGGTGCTAACCATTTAAGAAAATCCTTTTTTTCTCGAATGAATAAGAGTTCATTTGGAGATAAATCCATTTGTCCGGTATCAAATATTTGTAGCATTTTCTCAACTAAAGTTTTAATGCCTACTTCCTGAGCCTTGTTAAATTCAGCTTTAAACTTTGGGTTTGTTTCTAAGTACCTGTAAAAAGTCCGTAAGCTGATCTTTAAGTCTTTTGCTACGTCTATGGCTAGACCGCCATCGTAGATAGTGCCTAGTATAGTATTTTGTTCTGTATCCGAAAGTGTGAGATCGTTTTTCTTCACTTTTGATATACTCTTTGATTTGTTCATCTGTTTTATCTCTAAAATTTTTTAAGTTTTTTAATCTAATAATCTTTTTGTCTATACTTAACGTATTATTCCTAAAAAGTCCTTTGTATTTTCTAGTCTTACTATCTGTTGAAAAGCAACCTTTATGAAATCTACAAAGAAATCGTTTAGTAGTAGGTGTAAAATAACCTTTAGCTCTACATCTCTTACCACTAGTCTTTGCTATCGCTTCGCAATAAATCTTTTGACTTAATCTTCCTGTCATTATTTCGTTTAGTCTTGCTTACCTTTTGTTGATAACCGAAATGTGTTTTTTTTCTAAAATTATCTATTAGATTTTTAGGTAAAGCAACCAGCTTACCTTTGCCTTTTTCTTCTTGTTTACTGAGAGCTAAAGAACAATAATAAGGGTTATCCTTTTCTTGAATTGCTTTAGTTAAGGTACTGCGGGGTAGAGTGGCTAATTTATCCGTAATATGTTCCTTATCCCCTCCATTACTGACAATCTCTTTTACTAGTTTATCTATGTTAGTTAAGTTAATGTTAGTCTTACTAATATCAGTCATCATGAAACGTGGTATGTGTCGTGATGATACATCATTGTGTCGTGATGATACATCATACTTTTTATTAACAAGGTAATCAGAATGAATAGTATATAGCAAAGTAGATTTAAGACGTTTAGTTTTTAAGATACCAACTTCTTGTAGTAATTCAGTACATCTATATATGGTAGATCGAGATAGGCAAACCATACTAGATAGAGTAGCCTGACGGGGATAACATTGTCCATTTTGAGCATTTACAAACTTCAATAGGGATATGAGGATTAGCAATGAAGATGATCGGTATTCTTCCGGTATCTTTCTTATCCTCTCATCATCAAAGAGTTTAAATGGTATTCTAATGTGCGGTAAATATTTTTGCATAGCCTTATGGTTTCTTCTTACATACTTTCTGATGTTCAGCTTGGAGATGAAACAATGTGCCGACCCATTCCTGCTCAGACATAGCCTTTAATGGCTCAGAGATGGGGTATTTTTGAGCAACTCGGAACGAAAGGGTATCAGGGTCTACCTCTTTGTAATATACAAGATAAACAGGGATATTTAAGCCTTTTCCTATTTGTTCTACAATATTAGTATATTTCTTCTTATCAGAGCCGTTATCGTATAAATGCTCAATAATGGCTAGTGGTTTCCAACAACCTTTATTCTTACAGATTTCAACCGAATCAACATCACACATAGCGATACCATTCCATAATCTGTGCCATTTTGAGTACAAATCTTTATCAAAATATTTAGCAAATCTCATTTAGGTTTATATAATTTATAAGTTAGTGTGAGTTCTTGTTCAGGCATAATATCTATTTTTGTTTTCACATACCATTTATTGTTCACCTTAATTCTTATACAATTAGATGTTTCCGAGTGATTGATAAAACCGCCTATTGGAGTTCTATACAAAACATCATCAACCTCAATATGAGAAAGACCTAACTCTGTATCTTTTTTAATTTCTCTTGTAGCAAACAAGCCTAAGCCATGAATAAAACTAGGTTTAATGGTACAAAATATAGGTAAAGGATTATACTCCACCTACACTACCCATAACCCATAAAATTACTAATGTTCCAATAATAATTTCCATTAATCTATTTCCTTTTGTCTTTTTAATTTCTTTTGTAAAACCACCGCAAGTTGCCTTGGAGATTTATAAGATTTAGATTTTTTATGTATAGCAAGAAGATTGGCATATTTTGTTCTATAGAAAGCAACTAATTTATTTGTTTCTAAATCTATTAGCCTATCATTTACATTCTCTTGATTAAAGTCTACTTGCTCTTGATTAAGCTCAACTTGAATTGTTAATTGATCTAATTTTATATTAACCTCTTGGTGCAACTTAGTTAATTGTATAAGTTGTTCAGTAATAATCTTTAATTGATTAAAAGTAGCAATAGATTGATTGTCTTTTTTCTTGTTAATTTTATTAAGTGCGTGGTGTTTAATATCCTTTTTAGTCGTTGCTAAAGATACAACGTCCATAGTATTATAGGCTTTAACATAGGTATTAGATGATCCTACAACACCATAACTACTACCTAGTAGCATAACATCAGCACAGCTAGTTAATGATAATAATGCGAAGATATATATGAATAATCTCATTAATCGTAATACCTTTCTGTTAATGTTTCTTCATTAATTTGGTATTTATTAATTAGCTTCAAAGCTAAAGCATACTTTCCTCTTTCTCTACATTTTTTTAATATAGATTTTAATTGATACACCTTCTTTTCTCTAGTTTTAGGTGGGGTGTCCATCTGTATTTCTTGTATTGAAATAATCTGTTTTAAAGTATCTATTTCTTTCTTTTGAGATTCAATAACAACCTCTAAATCATTAGAAATATTCTTAGACATTCTTAATTTCTTTTTTAATAGTTTAATCTTACCTCTATAATCTTGAAACATATCTGTATCTGTCATTTAAGCACCTCTATTTTTTTTATAACCTTTCTTGGGAAACAAGTTAATCCACCTACCTCTAAACCATCTTCATCTTCTGCGTATGAAGTAAATAACCATAGTTTATCTTTAGTTTTTTTATAAATATAACCAACGTCTTCACACACCGATACATCATGGTTAAGTATATCTTCTTCATCAATCCAACTCTCTGTTGAAGAACAAATATCCCACCAAGTAATCTTGACTTGTTTATATTTTGAAATTTTATTAGATAAAGTCATAAAAATCATTAGGTTGAACTTGCTTGTCAGTGCCTAAATATATTTTTTTCATCTCTGATTTTCTGGGAATCCTTTGTCCTTCTTTGTAGCGGTAAATGTTCGTACTAGGATTGATATTATGAATACCAACTTTCTTGGCGGTTTCACTACAACTTAACTTATTCTTCTTCATCCATTCTTTAAGTGTCATTTGTTGTTTCCTTTTGATTTGTTAATTTGTATAACCAATAAGGTATATTTATCCACAATTCAAGTAAAAAGATTTCTATAGACATAGTGGAAAACTATCTATACAAAGCCAATAAACAACTATGCAAAAAAAAGATATAGAAAAAGCATTTTCCATATTCAATGGTGGTAAAGGATTAGACCATTGGTCTTATTCGTCTACCTCTACACCTTTTGCTAAAAATTTAATTAATTACACATTTCCACAAGATATAAGAAGAACATTCCCATTTAGATATAAAGCTAACTTTGGTAATTTAGTTAATAATACTGTTCAAAGATTAATTGGTAATACGATTTGGAAAAAAGAAACACGAGCCATAACAGAGTGGGATAGAGATTATAAAATATCATTTGAAAAAGAACTTTCCAAGATAAATAAAAAAGACCCTGTTGATGAAAAAGATCAGTACGGCAGAGAAAAGATGATTGACTTTGCACACGATTGTATTGGAGTTACTAAAAAGGTTGTTCAAGACATTGTGGGTCAAAAGGAATTAGAATGTGAACGTCATGTAAGAAAAAAAGAAATGACTATGATAAAAGATATTTTAGGTAAGATAGATTATGAAACTGATGATGTGCTAATTGAATTAAAAACGAAGCCACCTAATTTAAGAAAAGTAAAGTTTAAAGAGGAATACTCAATGAGTAGTCAAGCACTACCAACTGAGCCTTCTATAGAAAATTTAACTCAAACTGCGTTTTATTATATGTGTTCTAAAAAGACACCATTCTTAATTTATACGAATGATAAAGAGCATATTATATTTGACGACAAACATGAGTTAATGCGTAAAGAACACCTAGAGTTTCTATATTATAAAATGGTTGAAAAGATTTTATTGTGGGAACGAATGATTATGTTCTGTAAGGGTAATCTATCTGAACTTGCATTAATGTGTGAGCCACCGGATATGAATCATTATTATTATTATAAAGATTTAGCCACAGAACAGACACAATTAATTAGTAAACTTTGGGGAATTAAGAATAACAACTAACAGAAAGGAACTATGTCTTGGCTAGTATATAAAACAAAAGTTGTTGCAACATACACTTTTATTTATGCACAAAAAGTTTGGGGTCTATTACCCTTCTAATAACAACAACAAAAGGAACGTATGAAGAAAAACATATATCAAAAATTACACTCAGCTTGTTTATCAGCAGGTAGTGTAAAGAAAGCCGATAAAGTAAAAGGGATGCACTTTAATCCTTTGTTACATGATGCGGTACAAGAAGTGGCAACACAAGCCTTACTCGATAATGGTTTGTATGTAACTTGCAATTATCTCACCGAAGTTATGGATACGAGAGATGCAATTATGGTGATATGTACCATGAAGGTACATGACATTGATGATCCTAAGAGCTTTATCATAGTTGATGGATGTTCAGCAATGGGAGCAATGGATAAGTTTGGTACAGGTAATGCCATGTCTTATTCAAGAAAGTATGCTTTCTTAAATCTATTAAACTTAAAAACAGGTATAAAAGATGAAGATGGTTATCAAGCCACATCGTTTAATAAAATTTCTAAGGAGCAATCCGAAGAAACAAGTCCAGTTTATCTTGATGATAATGTGGATGCCGAAGAGATAAAAGGATATATCCGTTTAGCTAAAAACACTAAGCAGTTTTATAGTCTAGCAGATAAGTATAAAGCTGAAATCCAATATCTTATGAAAAACAATTCTAAAGCATATAAGCAATTAAAGAAAGTTGCTGATGCTAAAGAGTTGGAATTAAACAATGTGCAACAATATAGAGACTTTAAATCTGTAAAGTTGCAGGTAACAAAAGGAAAAAATGAGCAATGAAGCTATATGGGTAAATGTAATACCCAATACAAAAAAAACAGAAGATAAGCACCCTGATTGGGTAGCTCCTCCTAACGTAGAAGCACAAGCTAAAGGGAAGAACTGGACAATCGGAGTAAAGGTTGGAAATGCTTGGTATAATCAAGCTGGTTGGAATACTAAAGATGATAATGGTAATCCTACTGGTGGTATAACAATTAAGTTATCACCAAATACTCCAAGTTCTGCTACAAGTAGTGGTGGTGGAAAGCAATCTTTTACACCACAAAAGACATTTGCTAAAAATGTTGCTTATGGTAGTAATAAACAGTCAGGATTTTAAATAATTTTGACATCTTTGTGGGGAGTTTTAGTCATCACCCTTGACTTTTTCATTAGTTGTTTTCCTCCCCACAGAGACCCCTTTAAATTATGAAAAAATATATAGAAAAATTTGAAATATGGTCTTTACATTATAGACAAGAAATTCTTTGGTTTCTTGCAGGATTTGTATTAGGAGCAATAATTTTTTGAAAAGTCCCAAACAACAGGTAGGCGGATCACATTATAAAGATCATTTTAAAATCCAACCTATTGAATATATACAAGCAAATCGTATGCAGTTTGCTGAGGGTTGCGTAATTAAATATGTTTCAAGACATTCATTTAAAAACGGCAAAGAGGATATACTAAAAGCTATACAAAATCTACAATTTATACTGGAAAGGGATTACAATGATTGACAAATCTGCCAAAAAGGTTATAAGAACAAGACACGGAAATGCAAGTTTCAAACATATAGAAAAATTTGATTCCGTTGAGAAAGCTGCCAACCCCTCAAATGAGGGAGAGTTAGTAGAAGTAAAGGTAACAGATATAAAATGGGACTTTACAAAAGTGAAGGAGGATGCTGATGGAAATCAGGATGCGTCTACAAAAGCTGAGAGACCTTCAAGAGAAAAAGCATAAGAAATATCTTGAAGCAAAACTTAAAGCTGAAAAGTATCACCAAGATAGTATTAGACTTGGTAGAAAAGTAGTAGACACACAAGAGCAATTAATGAGAGCTTAACAGTCTTATTAATTACATAATTATAAAAACAACAAAAGGTTGTGCAAACAACAGAAGGGTATACTACGCAAATGAAAACACTTACACAATTAAAGCAGGCAATGAAAGCTCCTATGTATAGGGAACTAACACGAAGAGAACTTTTAATTTATAAAACAGGATTTAAAAATGGCTATCGTGTGTCTTCACAACAAACCAGAGCAAAAATAGAACATCAATTACTAAGATTAAAATATAGAGAAGAAAGATTTGAAGAAAAGAAAAGTGGTTTAACAATAGAAAGAAAAAAAGTTTACCCTCAAACACTTGATGCTGTAGTTAATAAAGTTTGTATTAAGTATGAAGTTAATAAACAAGAGGTGTTAGGTGAAAGACGATTTGAATTTTTGGTAAGAGCAAGAAGTATTATTATTAATCTTATGGTGGAAGTATATGGAGCATCACCATCTCATTTGGGTAGAATGTTAAATATAGATCATTCTACAGTTATACATCATCGTAGATTAAAACAATCAGGCAGAAGATTTTGGACACCAGAAAAAACAATACACCAAGAATTTAGAGAATTAAAAGAACAGTTACAAATGTGAAGCATCATCCTCTTGATACACACATGATGGCTATGTTTGTTTTTATAGTTCTTTATTTAACATTTAAAATTATTAATTGGATATAAATGGCAAGAAAAAAAACTTGGGTTGAAGCAAGAAAAAATGTGTCTATTCAATGTGGCACTTGTTTAATGTGCGATAAACCTATGATGTCTAATGAAGGTGGTTGGATTATTAATGCAGAAAAAAAATTTTTCTGTGAAAGACATAGAACTAATGAACATAGTTGCTTTGATGAATATCTTAGACAATATAAAGAGTGGCAACAATCACAAATTAAATAAAATATTTTTTATTATATAAAACGACTTTCCATTGAATCTTCTTATTAAACTTATTTCTTTTAGCATAATCTAATGCTTCTTTTTCCGTCTCCCAAATCTCATTTGTAAATATTTGCCAACAATTATCTTGAAGCCAAATTAAAGAATACATTAATCTGCTTTAGATATACTAAGAATCTTGCCATCTTTAACAACAGCATTAACTTTCATACATTGAAACTGTGCGTTGTTTGTTGATCTCATAGAAATCCTTTTTCTCTTCAAACATTCTGAGATGTTCGGCATAAGTAAGTGTTCTTTTAAAATTGGCGGATCGCCTAGGTACATGAGAAGTGCTACTACTAATTCCATTATTAATTATATCCTGTTGTTGGTTTATTATTTTCTTTTAACATTTTAAATATATCCATGTGCTGATCCATAATCTTTTTATCAGAATCCATCATTTGATCCATTTGATCTTTTAATTTTTCTACTTGTGCTTCTAATTTAGCTACTTTATCTAATTGAACAGCTTGGTTTGTAGACAAATCAAATGTTCTAGTTAATGTCCATCCTGCTAAAGCCAACATAACTCCTATTAAAAGTGTTATAATTTTATCTGTCATTGATGGTTACCATTCTTTCTAACTTTATCTTTAATAGCTTCTAAACTTTCTTTAATTTTTTCTATATCTTTCATAGCATAAGTTATGTTCACGTTATTATTTCTCATCGTTTCCATTTCCTTTTGTATATTTTCTACTTGTCCTGCTATGTGTTCTAATAACATAAATTGTTCTTGGTCGGTAGGTAGTTGTTCACTTTTTTTTAGTAAGTCAGCTTGATGTAATTCTCTTGAAGTTTCAAGTGATGTAAGTCTAGCAGTAATTTCTGTATAAGCAAAAATACCTGCAGCTACAGCTCCGCACAAAAATAAAAGATTCCTAATAGGTAAACTAATTACAGAATTTTCATTTACTTTCATTTGCCTTGACCTCTAGTTTTCTTCCAAGATTTTTTTTTATTTTTATTCATAGAACTAAATTTAGGTTTTTTACGTTTACTTATACTTGTTCTTTTTGCTATTCTTTCGTGCTTTGGTTTTTGCAGATCGAATTTTACTCTTGCCATACTTTCCTGTTTGTTGAGATAACAAACTTACTTTAGATTTATATTGGTTGGTGTAAGCTGTTGATATTTTTTTTCCCATATTTCCTTTTGTGTTAAACCTTTCTCATCTTTTTTTTCTTTATTCCTAGAGTCTATATCTTTTGGATGTATAACTTCAACTAAAGCATAACGATAAACATCATCAGATTTATCCCATTGAAAATGAACTAAGTGTCTTGGCTCTTGATATTTATCAATTAACCTAGGATCATAATCGTTAGTTGTCATTTTATTTAAACTTCTTTCCCGATAATAAATTAGTAACTGATATTCCGTAGTTACCACCTACTACTATAAAGATTAAATACAAATATACTTCAGGTATAGTTTTTAATTGATCGAAATAAAAATCTACCTTTTTTAACATTGCTATATCTCCCCAGAACGTAGCATAAGCAAGAATACCTAAAGGTGCTAGAATAAATGCACCTAATACTAAATCTAAAATTAAAGAACCATTTCTCTTAGCTCTTTCATTTCCTGTTTCCATTTCTTTTAAAGCTATTGCGTGTTTTCTTTCGCTTTTTTCTCTTCTTCTTTGCATAAAAGTTCCGGCAGCTTTAGAGCCTATGTTAAATAATAATCTATATGGTATCATTTGATTTATCTTCCTTCTCTTCCTCTACTGGCTTTTCTTTAATTTGCTCCTGTAATGCTTTTATCTTAGCTAAAGCATCTTCTAAATCTTTAGTTGAAAATTCAAGTTTTTGCAAACATCTTTTATTGGCGGCATCCTTAGACTTTCCAGCATCTTCAAGTTCATTAATTTGCTGTTTAAGTATTCTAACCTGATCCTTATATTCGTTTATAATTTCACCGGTGTCCATATTATTTATTATAATATATCTTTACTTTAAGTTTTTTTTGTTCTGGAGTTAGACCTCTGTTAATTAAAGCTCCTGCTTTGCGTTTATAGGTATCTTTAGGTGTGTAATCTGTCTTTCTATAATTAGCACTTTTAACATCATAAGCCTGATACTTACCTGTGTCTATATCTAAAACAACCATATCTATTGGTCCTTTACCCATAGCAGGTACGAATACAATTTTATTAGGGTTTTTGGCAAAGTGTGCCTGTGCAATGAGTTCATTATAAAGTCCAACAGAAGCTGTCTTTCTGCGTTTAGCCATTCCATTTAAAGAAGCTAATTACAGCTCCTACAATACCACCTATAATAATAAGAAAACTTATAACACCTTTTCCTTTATTCATATCAGAGTGTAGGTTTTTTATATCTACTCTCATTTCATCAATGGCTTTAAATAAAGTTTTCATACGTTCAGCACATACCTTCTCGTGAGTTGAGATACGAAAACTATTATTTTTTTCTGCGTAAGCTCTAATCAGTTTTTTGGCACTTACAGTTGCAGATGATTTTTTTAATTTTTGCTTTAGAGACATCTTTAATTTTCCCCCAAGTTAATTGTACTTGTCCTAAAAACACTTTGAACATTTTATCCATAATATTTTCCTTACAATATTGCTAATACAATAATAATAACAGCTACAGCAATTACAGCTGTTTTGTGATCTTTCCAGTAGTGTTCTACTTTTTCTATTATTTCTAACATTGTGTTTCCTTTCGTTATGACTCTTCTATTTCTACGCACTCAAAATTGACAACAATTTTATTTCTATTCACTATATCACTATTCATTTTATTAGTAGTTTCAATAGCTCGTAGATAACCCGCATTAGCACATTCTATCCAAGAATTAAAGACAAAAGTATCGTTTACTGGCGGTAAACAATTAAGGTAAACGGATGAGCAAATGTGTAAAACTAAAATAAACTTCATCTGATTCCATTATCAGATAAATAGTATAATGAATAGATATATTAAGTTTGAGTTAGGAAAGTAACTTTATTATTAATGCTTGTTTGAATTATTTAAATGGTGGACCACCAAACCACATAACTAAAGATTTACGATTTCCTTTAGTAACTGGTTTTACTCTATGTCTAATAAAACTTGCAAAAAAGATTGCATGACCTTGTTTCATTTTTGGTCTTGCTTTATCATCTATTAATTCTAATTCTCCACCTTCAAAATCTGCTGGATCGCTTAACAATAAAGTCATTGATATTTTTCTAACTGGTGGTTGATTTTCCATAGAAGTATCATTGTCAGTATGCCAATCATAAAAAGCACCAGTTGGATATTCTGTATATTGTGCTTGTTCTGTTATATGTATTCCTTCAAATCCAAAATGATTAATATTAATATTTCTTACCCAATTATTTATTGTTTCGTAAACAGGTTTTGCTTCTGGCATATCAAATGGTAACCAAGAAATAGTAGTTATTCTTTTTTTTAAATCATTTATTCCTGAAATATGTATTTGTTTTGGGTCATCAGAAAGTGTATTTTTTTTATTAGTACCTACTTTAGCTTTTTCTTGTGGACCAGATTGACCCAATCTAATAATATGATTACATTGTTCTTTATTAAAAACAGGATCATTACTTGTAACAATATATGATTTCCACCTAGGTTCAAAAAACATTATTTTTTATTCCAAATACTTTCAAGAGCTTGTGATTTAGTTTGACCAAAAAACTTTCTACCATCCATAGCAAATGCTTTAAATCTTCCATTAGCTCTTACATAATGTAAAAATACTTGCATACATTTATTGCCTTCGTATGGTTCTCTCCAATGTTCGTATTTACATCCTTCATAAACAAGAGCATCGCCAGGAGTTGTTTTAAACGAAAAAGGTTTTGTATTTATATTAATTTTGTTATCTTCGTTTAATTCATGAAACCAAATTTCCCAATCTTTATCAGCTAAGATATTTAAAGTTATAGATACTTCACATGATGGTCTATCACTATGTTTGTCAAGAGAACCACCTTGATAATACATTCTTGAAAAAGAATAAGTTGGTAATAATTTTTCTCCTATAGCATTTTCAATGATAGGTGTTTTTATTTTTAAAAGTGTTTCACTTAATATATCAGCATAGATAGATTTAGAGCCTGGACATTGTAAACACTTATTTAAAAAGTTTTCTTTTATAAGCCAATACTCTTGTGCTAATTTTAATTCTTCTGTGCTAAGAAAATTACTTATTTGTTTTATCATCAAGTTTTTTTTTACCCTGCATTTCTAAACGACCTTCTTTTTTTAATCTTTGTGCGGTCATAACTTGTCCAGCAATATTTTTTGCACCTTCAGCGTCATTAGTTCTATCAAAAAACTTTAATGTTTTAAATAATCGTTCAGGTAATGCTTGTTTTTGATGGTCGTTAGGGTCTTTAGTATCAAAATTTGGGTCTTCCTTAACAAATTCTTCTTTTAATTTAGACCATAATTTTAATTCTCTCATACGATCTTTAGCAGTAACTTCCATATTTACTCTATGAAATGTTTTTTGTTCAAGTGTTACTTGTAATTTTTCTTTTTCTAAATCGTCTTTTTCTTCTTTAATTTTTCTTTGAATTTTTTTTATTTCAACTTCATTTAATCTATAATCAAAAGATAAATGAATCATTTGCTCAAACATAACACTTTGTTCTCTAACTGATTGCCAATACTTAGCTGCTTTGGTTGGATGAGCAATATCATTTAATACTGATAATCTCATTTCAACTTCAGTTCTAAATAATTGTTTTTTTACCCAAGAGTCTTTCATCTCGGCTTGCATTTTTTCAAATTCAAGAACGTCTTTTTCGCTTAATATTTTAAGTAAATCTTTATTAACTGGTGCAGAGGGAGTAATTTTTTTTGTCATATATTCCTATATTAGTTGTTAATTCACAATATATAACTAAAATCTATTATTAAAACAATCGCAAATTATGACTGTTGATATCAATTATTCAATAGTTATTGCTTCTTGTCTTGCGTATGGTTCTTGTTTTTTAGGATTGTCATCATCTAAAGCATCCCAAGCAGACTGTAAAGATGCAACCTCTGTATTAACAATAGCTTGAGCTTCAGATTTAGTTTTAGATACTCCACTTACTTTACTAACCCATGCTTGACCAGTTGCATTATCTTCAACACACCAAACATTGCCTGGATAACCAATAGCATTTAAGGGTGCTGCATTTTCTTGCTCACCATGAGTAATAAAACCCGATCCTGTATTTGTTGCCGTACAATATAATTTTGCCATTTTTCTCCTTTATTAATTAATCATTTAAAACAGTTACAGCTAAACCATAAGTATAAGTATCTGTATTTGTTCCTGCTCCTGGTTGAGAACCTGGAGAAATTATTCCAGAACCACTTGTTGCAGAATTACCAGCAGAACAAGTACCTGTCCAAGGTTTTGCTCTAGGATTTGTACCATCTGTTGACCATGAACTTCCATTCCATTTACCAAATTGCGAAACAACATTAGTGCCTGGAGGATATTCTTGATTTCCTGAATATAAACAACTAGAACCTGAACCAAAATTACTTCCATTACCAGCATGAGAAGTTGGTAAGCCTGGATATTTAGAAGCAGTTGTTGACCATGATGAGCCATTCCATATATATCCTACGCCTGGATACGGATCAGAGCCATCACGACCACCAGCTATTATCATAGCACTTGCTGGTCCAACTATATTCATTCCATTTTCTAAATTAGCAACTGGCATAGCTGTTCCTGATGACCAACTTGATCCATTCCAATCTTCAACAGCAGTACCTACACTTGGATCACCACTACATGCTTTCAATGCACTAGAAGTTCCACCGCTACAACCTATATATCTTGCAGAAGATAAACTTGGTGCAGAGGAAAAAGACGAGCCATCCCAAGTATTAACAGTATTTAAAGCACCTGGTCCAGGATTGTCTCTACCACCAGCAATAGTTTGACTACTGCCTGGAGAATTGACTGCCATATGTTGTCCATATACTTCTGTTGGATAATTTGGTTTATTAGAAAAAGCACTTCCATTCCATCCGACAGCATTATTTACTGAACCTGGAGCATTACCACCAAGAAATAAAGCATCGGTATTAACACCAGAACCATAAGCTACATAAACTGAAACTGGATATGCTGGTCCAGCAGCAAAACTAGCTGGTGATGATAAATATGCTTTTAAATTATCTGTAGTTGAGTCTGTTCTCAACCACATATCACCTTCATTCAAATCAGCTGTTGGTGGATCAGATGTAACAGCTGGGACTCCAGCAGCAGACGTGCCAACTACACCAGATGCTCTACCTGTATTTTTTGTAATAATTCCTGTCATAATTTTTAATCTCCTATTATCTTGTTTGATCTAAATAGCTTACAACTACATCAATATTTGCTGATGATGCAGTTATAGCACATAAGTGATCTTCATCTTCTAAAACCAATCTATCATTGAATATAAATGTTTCATTTGCACCAATAGCTTGATCGGATAAAATTTCATAATCAGTACCACCACCATCATCATCAATGTAAAGATCAATAGTTTCTGCTGCTCCAGCAGTTTCTGTCATTGCGATTGATAATATAGTGTAAGTATGACCATTCACTCCGTTCAATAAAACATTTTCACTATTCGTTACTCCAGCTTTTAAAGATACTTTTAATACTTCACTTGCCATATTTTTATTCTCCTATTATTAAAATCCTAATACCATTGCTTTGCCTGTGCTTGATATTGTTGGATTCATTGATGTTGTTATTTGTACTACTCCAGTACCTTTAGCTTCCAAAGTTATTCCAACATTACTGTTATCACCAGTTGCTGAAATTTTTGGATCATTTCCAGTTGCTGCGTTTGTAACATCAAGTTGATTTACAGCTGATGCAGTTTTCTGAAAAATTATTTGTTCGTTCCCTGCGTCATCTGCAATAAAATGAGCATCATCGAATAATATATTATGTGAATTTGTATCTAAATTACCACCTAATTGAGGAGAAGTGTCATCAACTACATTTGACATATCTCCTGTACCATCAGCACCTGAGTAAGAAAAATGTACACCAACACCATCTGTGTTTGAAAATGATCCACTTGAAACAACATGAGTTACTGGAACTTTTGTATATCCTGATGCGTCTGTAACTGCACCTGATACTTTAAAAGTTGCATAAGTTGATGCTGTTCCTTCCTTAGTAATTGTAACAATACCTCTAGCTGTAGTATTAGAAACATCATCCCAAGATTGAACATAACCTGATATATCTGCTGAAGCGTCATCCGCATCATCTACATATAAAATTGAAACACTTGATAATGTACCATGATTAAAAGCAATTTTACCTGCACCTGGATCAGCATCAGAAGTTGAGCTTGACCAAGTCATTGATAATTGTGAATTTGTACCAGCAGCTCCCGTAGAACCTGTTGATCCTGTACTTCCCGTAGCACCTGTAGAACCTGTGTCTCCTTTTAATCCTGTTCTTGTGTAATGAACTGATAATTCATCAGCAGCACTAAATGTGTTGTTACTTGCTAAGTGAGCAACTGTAATTTTATTGTAACCACTAGCATCTGTAACCGCAGCTGTAATTTTAAATCTTGCATAAGTTGAACTATCATTAATATCTACAATATGTAAAAATCCTTTAATTGTAGAAGTTGATCCTCCCCAACTTTGAACATCTGTAGCTGTACTAGCACCATTAGCATCAGCATCATCAATATAAATTTCTGTAGCTGAAGCATAAGTTCCATTGTTAAATGATATTTCTCCAGCACCAGGGTCTGCATCAGATGTACCTGTATCAAATTTATAGAAATAACCTGGAATTGCACCATCTTCTCCACTTGCTGTAAATGCAATCCAACATTTATCATCGTTGGCAAAAGTACCTGCAGAGTCAATATGAACTAAAGTTACTTTAGTATAACCACTAGCATCCGTAACAGCACCACTAACTTTAAATACCATCCAAGTATCTAATGTGTTAGCTTTTGAAATTCTTATTCTACCTCTATTAGTATCGTTACCTGATACATCATCCCATGATTGTACCCATGCGGAAATATCTGTGCCATTGTATTCTAAATCATCAACATATATTTCTGTTGCACTAGCAATCGTTGCGTTATTTAATCTAAAATATCCTGCTCCAGGATCAGCATCTGTAGTTGTTGTTGAATATTGAAACATTGCTGAATCTCCACCTGCAGGTAAAAAATCAGCTACTGTTGTTAAGTTACCAGAGCTATCAAATCCTAAAGTTTTAGATGCTCTTGTACTGGCATCGTCTGTAAATTCTGGTGTTGTAATTGTATTCGTTCTTGAAACTTTAAATGATCTATCCAGCTCTTCTTGCATTTGCTGGGTTGTCATTGTTGCACGATCCAGACCCTCTTCGTGAGTCTCCGCAGGGAATGGATCATTGGCTATATAATCTATAGCCTGAGTTTGCGGGACAGCTCTTCTAATAACCACAGTTTCTCCAGTAGCAGGTG
>VTLG01003510.1_pt1 | contig 36523 bp, 37 predicted proteins | sample 4694571 | NCBI WGS metagenome assembly VTLG01 (sample SAMN12604809, study PRJNA352737) | marine metagenome | biome: ENVO:00000447; feature: ENVO:00000209|ENVO:00000569|ENVO:01000036; material: ENVO:00002151; isolation source: viral sequences binned using virsorter ...
ATTAAATGAAACACTTAGAAGAGGCGGGCACTATAAGAACGGTGCTTGCGTGGTCCATCTTGACATCGATCACAGCGATATCCTTGAGTTCGTGCAGCTTGTTCGTGCCGAAGCTCCCTGGATTAAACGATGCGTCGACCTTGATCGAGAAAAGTGGCAAAATGCCGGAGATGAAGTTAGAGACGCCATCATTACCGGAATTAAATCCGGCGACATCTGGCTCAACAAAATAAAATACGATAATGAAGGAAACAGAATCTATGGCAACGTCTGTCTTGAGGTTTACCTGCCCTCACGAGGCACATGCTTGTTACAGCATGTCAATCTCGCAGCCTGTGAGCCAAACACCATCAGGGAGGGTTTCACTAAAGGTATGTCCGAGCTGTGCGAGCTCCATAGCAGGACAGGTGTTGGAGCAACTGGAGAATATCTGCCGTGTACTACCGATAAACAAGTCGGTTTAGGTATGCTTGGTCTTGCCAATCTCTTATCAAGATGTAAAGTAACTTATAAAGAGTTTGGTGATGCTTTAGAATTAGTTAATGCTGGACAATATGCTGATAGTACAGCTTATGATATAGCTTTAAATTTAGCAGTAGCTATACATGAATCTTCTGATATAGCTGAAGAGCATAATATGGTAAGGGCATTTGCTATAGCCCCTACTGCTAGTTGTTCGTATAGAAGTAAGAGTTTAGATGGATATACTAGTACGCCAGAAATAGCACCACCTATAGCACGTACTGTCGATCGTGACAGCGGTACTTTCGGTGTACAAACATATGATTACGGCAATGTAGAGATTGCCAGTGAGGTTGGTTGGGATGCTTATAAGAAAGTAGCTGACCAAATCATGATAATGTTAAATAAAACGGGACTTCTTCACGGCTACAGCTTCAACTCATGGAGTGATGTTGTAGAATATGACAATTCGTTCATCGAAGAGTGGTTAAATTCACCTCAGACCTCCCTTTACTATAGCCTACAAGTGATGGGAGACGTACAAGATAAGACCGATGCGTATGCAGCATTAGATCAATCTGAAGTCGATGATTACTTGCAGGACATCTTAAAAGAACCTGTAACCTGTGATTGTCAAGAATGATGAGGAAAACACCATACCAAAAATTAATCGACCGCCGCCGGACGTGGACTCCGGTTAAAACTACTAAAGGAAAACTAAAAGAAGGCAGTGAAGAAACCATCTACCGTGCTCTCGCAATACGTCATATGGAGTTACCAGTTGGCGAATTTATTCAAGAGGCACTTAAGAAAGAGGTTCCCAAACACGCTAGGGAACTATTAGAACTTAACGTTAAAGATGAACTTAAACATGACAAAGCTTTGGGGTATATTACTCAAGCTCTCGGGGTTAACGAACAAGCAGAAGCAGAAGCCTTCCGTTTACGCGATGCGTGGGAGGCACATCCCGACCACACAATTACTAAAGCGTTGGTAGCGGAACGTGCAATCTTCTTCGTTTTACTCCCTTTCTTTAGGTTTAATGGGGATGCTGCTCTTCGTACAGTATCTGCTGACATTTCTCGCGACGAACAGATCCATGTCGGAGCAAATAGTCTTGTATGTACTGAGTTGGGTTTACGTCCTTCTCCTTCTTTGGACAAACTTAGGAAGGCCACCATTAACTGGATTCTTCAACCTCTAGGTATAAATACTACCGATAAATATTTGGACAAAAAATTTTGGCTGGATGCTAGCGATAACTTAATGTATCAAGGCAAAGCGCCACAACTTTCTGACACCAAGTCAGCCCGAATGCCAGCTTTCTTTGAACATGCCAACACAAACTTACCCAGCTACGCTTAGTACAATAAATATCCACTCAGAAAGGTTAGAGAAACTGGTTGAGGATGTGGAATCAAAGTTCCCTCCTGAACCAGTCCACCCTAAAGAACAAATGCCATCCATTATGTATCGTGCAGGACAACAAAGCGTGGTACAATACATTAAAAAATACTTGGACGAAAACTAATGTGCATACGAATGTCAACCCCATCCCCTCAACCTATGTCACAGCCACCTCCAATTAATCCTAGGGTTAATACTGAAGAGGCTGTATTACCTGAGCCTACAGAACTAGAAAAAGATGATACAGATGCAACTGTTAAGTATGGATCTAAGAAACAGACTACCTCTGCTGATGCAGCTAAAACAGGTACATCTGCTTTAAGGATACCAGTTAATGTAGGTACAGGTGCAGGACAACAAACTGGAGGAGCGAATGTATAAGGCAAGTGAAAGATACTCTAAACTTTCAACAGGACGATCACAATTTTTAGATACTGCTGTTGAATGTTCTGAACTTACACTACCTTATCTAGTACAACACGATACAGGCCAGCGTGGTGGTAAGAAACACTTACTACAACCTTGGCAAAGTGTTGGAGCTAAAGCTGTCGTAACACTAGCAGCTAAATTAATGTTAGCTATGTTACCACCTTCAACTTCATTCTTTAAATTACAAGTTAGAGATGATAAGTTAGGTGAAGATTTAGATCCAGCAATGAGAAGTGAACTTGATTTATCTTTCTCCAAGATGGAGAGGATGATCATGGATTATATAGCAGCTTCTAATGATAGAGTTGTAGTCCATCAAGCATTAAAACACCTGATTGTATCAGGCAATGCTCTCATATTTATGGGTAAAGATGGGCTAAAACATTTCCCACTCCAACGATATGTTGTAGATAGAGATGGTAATGGTAACGTTATAGAGATCGTTACAAAAGAAATGATCAGTAGGAAAGTGTTAGGCATGGAGCCTAGTCCTGACCAACCTAATGATCCAAATAAAAAACCTGGAGTAGGCTCAGATGAAGACGACGCAGAAGTATACACATGCGTATCACAGGATCCTAGTAGTGGTCGTTGGGTCTGGCATCAGGAAATAGATGATCAAATCATTCCTGGTAGCCGCAGCACAGCACCGAAGAATGCTAGTCCTTGGTTAGTTCTTCGATTTAATACTGTCGATGGTGAGGATTACGGACGTGGTAGAGTAGAAGAGTTTGTAGGAGACCTACGAAGTCTTGAAGGCCTATCACAGGCGCTTGTAGAGGGGTCTAGTGTAGCAGCTAAGGTTGTCTTTCTAGTATCTCCTTCAGCTACAACTAAACCTCAGACATTAGCACAGTCTGGTAATGGTGCTATCATTCAAGGTAGACCAGAAGATGTAGGAGTTGTACAAGTAGGTAAGACAGCAGACTTTGCTACTGCTGCACAACTTGCACAACAAATAGAAACTAGAATTAAAGAAGCTTTCCTTATGCTTAATGTAAGGAATAGTGAACGAACAACTGCAGAAGAAGTACGCTTAACTCAATCGGAATTAGAACAACAACTCGGTGGACTATTCAGTTTACTTACTGTTGAATTCTTAATACCATATTTAAACCGAACGTTACTAGTACTGCAGAGATCAAATCAAATACCTAAATTACCTAAGGACTTAGTAAGACCTAAGATTGTAGCAGGTGTTAATGCACTTGGTCGTTCAGGAGATAGAGAAGCTCTGACTATGTTTATCCAAACTATTGCACAGACATTAGGACCAGAAGCTTTAGTAAAATATATCAATCCTTCAGAAGCTATTAAACGTTTAGCTGCATCACAAGGTATAGATATATTAAATCTTGTTAAGACTGAACAACAGTTACAACAAGAAACTCAACAAGCCCAGCAAATGCAACAACAGCAAGCACTGTTACAGCAGGCTGGACAATTAGCAAGTTCTCCATTAGCTGACCCTAGTAAGAATCCAGATGCAATGGAACAGATAGGAAGAATCACAGGTTACCAACCTGAAGGAGAACAAGAACCAGAACCACCTACTGAATAATTATGGCAGAAACTTTAACATATGATGCTGGAACTGATACAGTAACAGATAGTACTGGTGAAAATCTTACACCAGCTGAACAGGATTCTCTTCAAGTAGGAGAAGAATTAGTTGCTGAACAAGAGTCACTACTTGCTGGTAAGTATAAGACAGCAGAAGATTTAGAGAAAGCATATAAAGAATTAGAATCTAAATTAGGACAAGATGGCAAAGAAGAAGCACCTGAAGCTCAAGCTGAAAGTGAATCGGAAGAAGTGTTGCAGGAAACATCTGAAGAAAAGTCTACAGAAGCTAGCCCAGCAGCTGAACTAATAACCTCTGCTTCTGATGAGTACTATAGTAATGAAGGTAAACTATCTGCTGAGACTCTATCCAAATTTGAATCAATGAGTAGTAAAGAACTTGTTGAAGCATACATGAGTGTTCAAGATAAGTTACCTCAGGGAGGAGCAGAAAACACAGCTGATCTATCCGATTCAATTATAAATGAAGTTAAAAACTATGCTGGTGGTGAAAAGGCTTATCAGGATATGGTAAACTGGGCATCAGATAGTTTAGACTCCAAATCAATAGAAGCTTTCGATAGTATTATAAATACAGGAAGTGTTGACGCTATTAAATTAGCAGTCAATGGATTAAGATCACAATACAGAGACGCTATGGGTTACGAAGGAACAATGGTTACAGGCAAAGCACCACAAACTAACAAAGATGTCTTTAGAAGTCAAGCTGAGTTAGTTAATGCCATGAGTGATAAGAGATATGATAATGATCCTGCTTATAGACAAGATGTAATTGAAAAACTAGCTCGTTCAGACGACTTAAATTTTTAAAGTTATGGCTAAAACACAACCAAGTACAAGATCAAAATACAGATATGATCATGTAGTACCAAGTGCAGCACCAGATACTACTAGTCCACGTAAAGTATACGGACCAAGTGGTAAACCTATGTGGTTAAATAAAGATAACCAACGGGTACCTGCTCCTCCAACTCACCCTTCTGTAGCTCCATCACCAGGCGGTAAAGAAAGGGAGGCTAACATATGAGTATCTTTAAGAAATTAGCAGAACAAAATGCAGCTAAAAATAAACTTACTGGTCAAGATGGAGCTGGTGTAACAAAACCAAGAGGAACAACTCAGCAAAGATTGATAGATTTCTTTAATCCAAAAACCAGTGTACCTAATAATAATCCTAATGATTAATTATGCCTGGAAGAGAACCTAATAAAGAAGACGCCCCATATAGACCAGCACCTAGACCAGGTGATCCTGACTACACACCGCCTCCTAAATATCCTATACCAGCTCATCCAAAGATTTCAATAGCTAAGGGTGGGCGAGAAAGAGAAGCTAATGAAGCATAAGGTAAGCGTGCCGACCCGAACTTTCGTCCTCGGCCATTAACCTAATTTATTTATCTTAATGACTGACAACGTACTTCCTAAAGAACCTCAAATTGAGGTAATCACACCACCTACTCCTGAAGAGTGGGCACAGAATGCTGAGCGTGTTAACGGCTGGTCCGCTATGCTTGGTGTCACTGCTGCTATTGGTGCTTACCTGACTACAGGTCAATTGATACCAGGAATACTATAGATCGACACAACTATACCGCGTCCGTTCATTCCCTAATGGGGAACGCATGACGCCCAATCATGGAACGGGGGTTGGGTACTTGGAGAAAAACCATGAAAACAAAAAAGTTCGTACTCAAGTATCGCGGTATCCCTTATACCAAACAACTTTAGACAATTATGAAACTTGCACTTGCAGCACTGACTGCTTCAACAGCCCTGGCTACACCTGCAACAGCCGGAGTATACGCCAACGTGGAATCCAACGGAGCTCGCGTCGGATCGGAATACACAGGCAGCGTAACCGATGTTCATGTCGGTTATGAGAGTAACCTAAGTAACGGATCATTCTTTATCCAAGGAGGCCCAGCTATTGTAGCTGAGCAGGGAGAAGATTCTGACTGGAGACTATCAGGTAAAGTCGGTGGACAATTTGATGCTACTGATAAGCTTGGAGTATACGGTGAGGTTTCCTTGCTAACAGCAGACCAGGATACAGATTTAGATACAGCTTGGGGTACAAAAGTAGGAGTTAAGTATAACTTCTAATGAAGTATATTGAATCACCGTGGTTAATAGTTATATTAGCTGCGGTGTTTTTTATTTTCGTAGAAGGCTTACACATGTATGAACATGAACACTGTAGGTCCTGTCCACCATGTCAACTAGAAGAGTACTAAATGGCACATCAAAGTACAGACGGTAGAGCATCCGTCACCAGTTTCTCACCTATACCAGTAGCGAACGATCCTGTGGATACAAGTCCTAGTGAAGTTCAGCCACCTGGTGTAGATGAAGAGAAAGAACCTCAGTCTTTGGAAGAAGCACTGACAGGTTAATAGGATGGGAGGCACCTCAGAGTCGGACCTTCCCTCCATTGGCAAGCGCCCTCTACGGAGGATACCTCTTGCCGTCTAGACGGTGGGAAAGACCACAAAACTGATCAAAAAAATTTCAGCTGAAGAAAGTACATATAAAATTTATCCATAACAATGGCTCATCAGACTACGAGTGGTTCTAATACCGCTCTACTGACCGCGCCAGGTGCTGATAATGGTGCTCAAAGTACCAGTACCGCACGGCGCGCGTTATATTTGAAGCTATTTTCTGGAGAGATGTTCAAAGGATTCCAACGCAATACTATTGCAAGGGATTTAATCACACGTCGTACACTTAAGAACGGTAAATCATTACAGTTCATTTACACAGGTCGTACGAATGCTGAATATCATACCCCTGGAAATAGCATACTAGGTAACAGTGATGGAGCACCTCCGGTAGCTGAGAAGACAATCACTTGTGATGACCTGCTCATCTCTAGTGCATTTGTCTACGAACTAGACGAGACTCTAGCACATTACGATCTCCGTGGAGAGATCAGCCGTAAGATCGGTTATGCTCTAGCTGAGACATATGACCGTAAGATCTTCCGTGCAGTAACAAATGCTGCACGTCAGGCAAGTCCAATTACTAAGACTAACTTCCAAGAACCAGGTGGAACTCAGATTCAAGTTGGTAGCTCTACTAACGCTTCTGATGCACTTGATCCTGACAAGCTAGTAGCTGCATTCTATGATGCTGCAGCTGCACTTGATGAGAAGGGAGTAAGTCAAGATGGTCGTGTAGGTGTACTTAACCCACGCCAATACTATGCTCTAATTAAGGGTCTAGATGGTGACGGTTTAGGTGCTTACCTTGTTAACCGTGATTCTCAAGGGGATGCCTTACAATCAGGTAAGGGAGTCTTCGAGATCGCTGGTATCAAGCTCTACAAGTCTATGAATATTCCTTACTTCGGAAGATTCGGTGCTAAGTATGGTACTGGTTCTGCGACTAACCCAGGTACTGCCGATCCAGGTAACAAGGGTGACTTCACTGAAGTAGCGATGGTTGACGAAACAGCTGGAGCATCCGGTACCAAGACTATCAACAGTTATGGTAACGGTTCCTCTGACTTCGAGAACAGCTGTGGACTTATCTTCCAAAGAGAAGCTGCAGGTTGTGTTGAAGCAATCGGACCTCAAGTTCAAGTAACTTCAGGTGACGTTTCCGTGATTTATCAAGGTGACGTTATCCTTGGCCGCTTGGCTATGGGTGCTGACTGGTTGAACCCTGCTGCTGCTGTAGAATTGTTTGCTGGTACATCTACTAAACCAGGTGGATGGACTAACGCTCACGGTCTATAAATTATTCATTAGGGGAGTTCTCACGCTCCCCTTTTTTTCTTAACATAACTTATGGCAACTACAACAATTGATACCGAGACCGAACTCTCCGCAGTTAACTCAATACTAGGGGCTATAGGTCAGTCACCAGTTACTTCATTAGTATTTACTAATCCAGAAATAGGGTTTATCTACAACTTACTGAGGGATGCTAATGTAGATATACAGAATGAAGGGTGGCATTTTAATACAGAAAAACATGTACAATATAAACCAGATGCAGTTAATAATAAAATAGCTATAACAAATGATATCTTAAAGATGGATGCCGCTGATGGTTGGTCTAAAAGAGAATATGATGTTGTAAAAAGAAACGGTTATTTATATGATAAATATGATCATACTGATAATTGGTCTGAGTTAGGGACAGATGGTATCTATCTTGATGTTGTTAGATTATTTAGTTTTGAAGATCTACCTTCAGTATTTAGAAGGTATATAATTCTCAAAGCTAGTAGTCAAGCAGCTACTCAATTAGTTAATAACCCACAACTAGTACAGTTATTACAACAACAGGAAGCTCAAGCTAGAGCATCTTGTATAGAGTATGAATGTAATCAAGGTAATCATTCAATGTTTGGATTCCCTGAAGATTCTGTACACACTACTTATCAACCATGGAGGTCTTTACGTAGATAATGGCAGGAGTAACACAAACAATACCAAACTTTAATGGTGGTATATCAGAACAACCTGATGATAAAAAGTTTCCAGGTCAAGTTAATAATGTATTAAATGGTATACCTGATCCTATTGAAGGTTTAGTTAAAAGACCTGGTAGCCAAAGGATAGGTACTGCAGTTTTAGCTAATGTTCAAACTACTGGTAGATTCTTTCATTACCATAGAGATGAAACTGAAGGTAATTATATAGGACAAGTAGGTACTGATGGTACTGTAAGAATGTGGAGCTGTACAACAGGCTCAGAGTTAACAGTCAACTATGGTACTGGTGGAGAGACTGCAATCAAAGCATACTTAGCTACTAGTGATCCAGTTAAAAATGTTAGATCTTTAACATTAATGGATACTACATTCCTTAGTAATAAGGATGCTAGTAATGCTAAAACTGAGCCAGATATGGTAGATCAGGGTTGGACTCTAGGGTGGGGAGATAAAACAGGTGATAATTCATACGATAAAACTGACGAACAATATCAATGTTTTATTGATTTGTTAAGAATTGAAAATGGTAGACAGTATTCTTTAAACGTATCTGATACAGAAACAGCAGGTACAGCTCCTAGAGCTTTTGATTGGGATACTAATAAAACACTTGAACAAAATGAAGCACCTAGTAGCGGTAACGCTAATTCAGGATCACTAATATCTAGTGCTACAAGAATTAAAATAGTTGAACACAGTACTAACCCTTTATCAGAAGCTGATGGTACAGGTACATGTAAAGGTATAGGTACTCAAGTCTTTAGTTCTGCTGAAACTAATCACCATAATCCTGCAAAGAATTGGCAATCTGCTGGTAGTCATAAAAATGTATGGGGTGAAACAGTAAGTCATTCAGCAGGGAATGAAAGAATCGAATATAGACATAACCTTACATTTAGAATTACAGTTAATGGTCAGCAAGGATTAAAACCAAACGCTGGTACTTCACCTGGTGGTAGTGATTATCAATGTAAGTATGATAGACAAGTAGATTTACTATGTGGTGGAGAAGGTTGGCAAACAGGCGACACTGCAACAGTTGAGATGACTACATCTAAAGGTGCTGTAGATGGTGCTAATCCTGAGGGTTATACTACATCTGCTTATCATAAAATTGAAGTAACAGAGCATGAAGTAGTAAGACATAAAGCTAATATTTGTGCAGCTAGACCAGTACCTACACCTTTTGATTCAGATACAGCTATATCAGCTGATGCTGTATTAGGAGGTATAGTTAGTGCACTAAATAATGTATATCATTGGGGCCGTAACAGTCCTAATAATCCTACATCAGGCTGGAATCATACATCAGGATACCCTCCTAATTGGAATACTGCTTCTAGTGGTGGTTACTATGATAAAACTGGTAACGCTATGCTTAAGGCACCACAGAGTGAGACTTTAAATATTCAAACAACAGATGGTACTAATATTAAGTATAAGATTATAGGTACTGGTATCTATTTATATTGTAGTAAGCCATTTAACGTAGAGACACTAGACAAAGATCTTATGCGGGTTATGCATAGGGAAGTAAATAATGTAGCAGACTTACCTGCACAATGTAGGCATGGTTATGTTGTACGTGTACTGAACTTTGAAAACTCACAAGATGATGATTATTATGTACGTTTTAATGGTGAGAATAATAGAGATGGTACTGGATCTTGGGAAGAATGTGCTAGACCACAGATAAGAAACCAGATCGATGCATCTACAATGCCTGTTGCTATCCAAAGAGATAGTAGTGGAAACTCTTTTACTATTAAACAGTGGACATGGGCTGAACGTGAGGTAGGTGATAATGTTACCAACCCTAAACCTACATTCTTAAAAACTGCATCTAGAGCTGGTACAAGAATTAATAAATGTGTCTTCTTCAGGAATAGATTTGGTCTATTAGTTGGAGAGAATGTTATGTTAGCTAGACCTGGTACAGCTACTGAACCTGATTTCTGGGCTAATACAGCTTTAACAGTTAGTGCTATTGATCCTATTGATATAGCTTCAGCTTCTTTATTCCCATCTGATTTAGAAGATGCAATAGAACTTACTGCTGGTTTACTGTGTTTCAGTTCTAACCAACAATTCTTATTAACTTCAGATGATACTGTACTAGATCCTAATACAGCTAAATTAAAACCAGTTTCATCTTATAATTATAATCCAAAGGCAGCTCCTATTTCATTAGGATTAACTGTAGGATTCATTGATAACTCAAATAAATATAGTCGTTTAATGGAGATGACAGGTGTAGGTAGAGAAGCTGAACCTGTTGTATCTAATACTACTTTACTTGTTCCTACATTGATTCCTAAAGAAGCTGATCTTACAACTGTTTCTAGAGAAAATAACATACTCTTTGTAGGGCAATCTTATGCTGGTTCTAATACATCTACTTCTGATTTAGTATATGGATTTAAATATCTATTAGGTGAAGAAGGTAGAAAACAAGGTGCATGGTTTAAATGGAGATTAAGTAATCCAGTTAAATATATGTTCATTATTAATGATGAATTCTTCTATTTAGATTCAGATGACTTCTTACAAAAGATTAATTTATTACAATCTTCTGATGAGGTTGTAGTAGATGATGATCAAGAAGGAGATTTTCGTATTCATTTAGATAATCATGTACCAATAACAGGTGGTTCTTATGTAGCTGATACTGATATAACTACTTTTACTAATGTTAGTTGGTTATCAGATGTAACTCAATTATGGGCTACTCATGATTTAGTTATAGTTGATAGAGATACTGCTAGTACTAGGATAGGACGTTATGCTAAGTGTACAGTTAATGGTACTACGATTACTGTAAGAGGTGACTGGTCTGGAAGTAATTATACAATAGGATATAACTTTGTATATAGAGTTAGACTTCCTAAATTCTATATGAAGAAAATGGAAGGTACTCAATTAGATACAGATTTATCTGGATATCTAACTATTCATAGATTAAACTTTAATTTTGGTAAAGTTGGTTTATATGAAACTGTAATAAGCAGAGTAGGTAAAGAAGATTATGAAGATATACATGAGTCCACACCTGCTGATGAATATGAAGTAGGTGATGCACCTTACTTATTAGATGAAATAAAAACAATCCCTGTCTATGAAAAGAATACTAATGTTGAAGTGACTTTAAAATCAGAACACCCTTCACCTGCAACATTAAGATCTTTAACATGGGAAGGGGATTATTCACCCCGTAATTACCGCCGTGTCTAAGTACATCCATCCAGCTACAGTGGAGGCTGCCATTAAGGTGGCCTCTAATCTACTCCCAGAAGACCGTAGAGAGGTCGAAGAAGGTCATGGGCTAGATCCTATCATAGAACTAACTAACGCAGCTCAGGAGGGCTCCTGTGTATGGTTCGAAGTGCCTAACGGCAAGACTGCCGGAATGGCTGGTGTTGGACCTGGAGGAACAGTATGGATGCTATGCACTCCTGCTATTCATGAGTATCCAATCACCTTTGCTAGAGAAGCTAAACGCTTTATTGAAAGTAGAGAAGAACCATTGCTGTGGAATATAGTTGATGATAGAAATATCATACATAAAAAATTACTTAGATTTTTAGGGTTCAAATTTTTGAGAAAAATTTCTCACGGACCCAACCAATTGTCCTTTATAGAATTTTGCCGTGTGCGCACCTGATCCTAATGCAGGAGCCAGAATGCAAGCTAAGATCCGTCACCAGGAGAAAGCTGCAAAGTATGGTTCTGATTCATTAAAATATTGGAACAGAGAAACCTCTTATGTTAGAGGTAAACATAGAAATGTTATTGGTTTAAGCCGAACTAAAAGCGATGCTATGTCTAAAGCATTGTTTACTTTAGGTAAAGGCAGACAACAACATGAAGCATATCAAAGAGAATATCATGCAAAAGCTGGTGCTAGAGCTTTTAAAGATTCATCAGGTACAGGTTATTCTAAAACAGCAGATAGAAGTGCTTACTTAGCTTTACTTAAAAAACAATCTGATATAGAATATACAATTGATAATACCTTTGGTAGAAAAATGGATACTGTTAAACAAGGAATTAAGAGACAGTATTTAAGTCAAGAAGCTGCTAATAGACAAGCACTTGGAGTACGCCCTGAGTATGGAGCCCCTGTTATGATGCCACCAAAAGATAGAGCTGGTCAGCTGTTTGCTAATTTACAAATGGGATTATCTATTGCTAGTCTTGCTATGACTCCAATTGCTCCGACTTCATTATTAGGGAGAATGTAACAAATGGCAGTATCTACAAGCGATCAAAACTTCTTTAATCTAGCTCATAGTCAACCTGATATATCAGCTACTCATTATAAAGCTGAACATTGGGATCAAGCTAAAGCAGTTAATGAACAAATAGATGAGAATCAAAAAGATCTAGCAGCACATTTCGACCACTTAGGTCGTATGTATAGCGATTTAGAACGTAGTAAACAAGACCGTTATAATAAAATATTACCTTTACTTAAACAAGCTAAACAAACTTATATTGACTTTAAAGAGTTTGATGAGTTAAATAAAAAAGTTTCTAATTTTCGTAAAGATGTAAATGCTAATCGATTTAAAGAAGCAGTAAAAAATGGTGATGTTAAACTAGAGGATCTTTTAGAGAATATTGATCCTGACATGAGCAAAGAAGCTGCTAATAGATTATTAAGAAATTCAGCTATTGCTGAAGGTAATGATATAGCTGGAGCTCTAGAACAATCAAATCCAGATTTATCTAATGAAATAAGTGATGGACCAGAAGGTGCTTATAGGAGACAAATCTATCAAGCAGAAGATATTAAGCAAGCTCTAGAGAATGAACCCTTATTTAGAGCTAGATTAGAATCAACACTTAAAGTCAGGATGCGTCATCTAGAGACAAAAGGCGGTCCTCCTGTTTATATGACATACGATCAAGCAGTAACAGAATCTGATAAAGCTTACATTGATCGTCTTATAACAGCTGCATATGCCTATGAGAATAGGGATGTTGTAGGTGGTAGGATGGGTAGATATAAAAGAGAGTTTTTACTTAAGTTACTTAATACAGAAGAGAAGAGAAGATTAGAACGTATAGAAACACAAGCTCAAGCATTAAAAGAAGTTAACAGAGACTTACGTTATAGAGACCTTGCAACTAAACTTATAGATGATCCTACGTATGCTGTTGATTATGTCAACCTATACAAAGGATATAATGAAGGGTCCTTTGCTTTAGCCAAAGCAGAGATGGCAGAGATGATAGCTGATATGGCTAAAGAAGGTTATCTTAATGAGGGTCAGATTAATAAAATTTTAGATCAAACCTTCTTAGATCATAACGGTAAACCAGTTATATTTAAAGAGTACTGGAAAAAAGAAGCTCAGATAATAAGGAAAGGTCTTGCTGCATATCAAACAGCAGAATTTGACGCACAGAAAAGTATAACAGAAGCTAAGAATAATGCTTTAGCTGTAGAAATATTTAATAAAAGACAAGCACAGAAAACACCTGTAAGTATTGAAGAGAGAAATGCAGATATAGCTGCATGGATGGAACAAACTGGTATTACAGATCCCCGTTTAGTACCAGATGTATTAAAAAACATGAGATATGCTGGTATAGAGAGTGATGTTGAATTAGATCAAAGATTAAAATCTCTTATAGCTGCGAATGGTTATGGCATTCTAACTGAAAAAGAAATAATGGCATTCGAAGATCCAGATTATAAACTTAAGTATCGTAAAATGCTAGCTCTTAGAGGAGAAGGAGCTGTTGATTCAAGAAAGAGTTTCTTGACTAAGATGACAGATTCTCATTTTGTAAATAAATTAGGAGAAGCAGGTAGGGGTACTGAAGAATGGTATTATACACATAAAAATATTCAAGCTATCTATGCTAAAAAATACGAAGAAGTTTTATCTAAAACTGGTAGTCATGCACAAGCTGAGTATGCTGCAGAAAAAGATGTTTTAAAATCATTACAAGAAGATAGAGATAATAAATATAATTTAGGTGAACCTATACCTGTACCAGTCGATCAAGAATTTATAATAAGTGTTGCTAAAGCTAGAGCTGCACTTGTAAAGAATCCTGAGTTAAGAAATAGTTCTGAACCATGGATAGGTGAAGAAAAACATTTAAAAACAGCTGCTGAATTGTTTGCAAAGAAAAATATGCATGCTGGTAATATACCAGAGTACTATAGGCAATTCACTAATATCAAGCTATCTCCAGTGCAATTAGTAACAGAAAGATTAAAAGCTACTGGTATTCTAAAAGATAATAAAATAGTTATACCAGAGAAAGAGAACCTTAAACGATCTGATAGTCAGTTATTACTTAACAGACCTTCTGCATCTAGAACTTATCGTGTTACTCAAAACAATGAAGATTATATTTGGATGTTAGATCAAGTTAAAAACGAAGATGCTATAGCTAATGGTGGTTATGATGCTATCAAAGATAAAGATGGAGAGTATGTAGAACTACCTAAACCTTTAACACAACATACTGTAGCAGAGATACTAGGTCTTATTCAACAAGGATATAATGATTTCGGTATATATGATTTAACAGCATCAGGTCTTATGGATGTATTACAAGCTAATAATGTATCACTAGATACTGTCTTTGATGTACAAGCACAAGATCAGTTAATACTTGGTAGATTAAGATATAAAGCTGAAAAAGCTAATCAATATCATACTATAAATCAGACATATAGACGATTAGTTAATATAGATCGAGCAGATCATGAAGAATTTTTACAAATAGTTGGGGAATTACCACCTTATCTTCAATTACCTAATCTACTGCCAGCTGTCGCTAAGGAGATGGTAAAGCAGACATTACAATAAAGGAAAACAATGCCAATAGATCCTTCTTTAATCGATGTGGAAGGCATGCAAGAAGCGGCTAATGAAGCCTTCGAGTATGTAGAAACGTTACAAAAAGAAAATGAAGCAGCTCAAGAACTAGAGCAGCAAACTCAAACAGAAGAGACTCAAGCTAAGGCTGAGCAAGACGATCCACGTAACAAAGAAAATTGGGGATTTAAGGGATTAGTAAAAGAAGGTCAGTCTATTTTATCAGGCGGTTTACAAGATACTGCCTCTTCCATTGCAACTTTCCCAGAGCGTACAGCTGATGCACTCTCTGGGGAAATGCAAAGAGAACGAAAAGAAAAAGGATATTATAGACCTGAATGGGATCCCTTTACTGATTATGAAAATCCAATAGAAACAAAAACATGGTGGGGTAAATTATTAAGAGGTGTAGTACACTTCGGTTCTCTGGCGGCTGCTATTGTACCTGCAGCTAAAGCAACAGCTGTTAGAGTAGGTGCAGGAGCTGCCTGGAGTGGTACTAGTACTTTGATTAGAGGTGCTGCAATAGGTGCTACATCAGATTTAATATCTAAAGAATCAGATGGTCATAATGCGTTAGGTTCGCTTCGTGATCACTATGGTTTTATTGATACTCCATTAAGTACAAAAGATACAGATCATCCTATATGGATGAAATTGAAAAATATAGTAGAAGGTATGGGTATAGGTGTCCTATTTGATGGTGCCTCTATACTTTTAGGAAGAGGTTCACAGAAAGTAATATCTAAAGTACAAGCTAGGAATAAGAACATAGAAGATGTTACTATTCAATCTGGTCTCAGGCAACTAAGGAAAGCTGAAGGTGAATTCAGAGCTGATAAGAATAGACCTATAGCTGATGCACATCAAGGTGCTCATATATCTGAACAGACACCTTATGAAGCATGGGAAACTCAGAAGAGGATTAGAACAGAGTGGGGAGCTGAAGATGGTTCTACTGGTTCTGTAACAACTCCTGTAGAAAGAGAACGTATAGCAAGAGAAGCTGATATTAGTGAAGATACTGTAAATAATGTTTTAAAAAAACTTTATAGTAATGAGAAGTATCAAGCTATTATTGCTAGAGTAAAAGCAGGTAGACAAACTTTATCAGAAGTATTTGGTGATTCAATACTAGCTTATCAAAGAATAACTGAAGGTAGAAATGCAGCTGAAATGACAGCAGCTGAGTATCTTGAAGAGATCTTTAAAACTAGTGATACATATGATATTACTGATTCAGCTGGTAAAACTATTGATAAATTAGAGACTATTACAAGTAAAAATATAGTAGCAACTGATTTAGTTGTTGGTTCCTTACTACACCAAATAAGAGATACAGGAATTTCTGGTAGAGAAATAGCAGACTTAGTAGATCTTGGTGATGTAGATGGTCCTGCAAGTCAAATTATTGATACTATGCTTGCTGCTTTAACAGAAACAAAGAAAGCAAGAATTATTAAATCTCAAAACTTTAGAGAAATAGGAGCTGGTAAGCAAAGAGAATTTATAAAAACTCAGTTAACCGAAGAGATGGCAGATACTAGAGAGTCTATTATGACTATCTTGAAGATTGCTAAAGAAGGTGAAACTGATAATATGATGAATGCTTTGTTTGAAACTTTTTCGTCCATGAAGACAGTCAATAATCTTGAAGATTTTGATAAGTGGGCTAAGAAGATGATCAAAGGTGGTCAGATTGATCCTAAAGGTCCAGATAGAACAGGTGCTCTAATTAGAGAATTAGAAGGTGTATTTGTACATAGCGTTCTAAGCGGTCCTAAGACCCCTATGAGAGCTATTATGGGTACAAGTACTGCTACCTTCCTTAGACCCCTTGCTACAACCTTAGGGGCTACTATGAGGTATCCTTTTACAGGAGACAGTGCTACAATAAGAACAGGACTTGCTTCATTAAATGCAATGATGGAAGCTATTCCTGAATCATTTGAATTATTTAAAACAAAACTTAATTCTTATTGGAGTGGTGATGTATCCAGTATTAAGACACGTTATTCTGAATATACAAGAAATGATGATAACTGGGAAATATTAAGACGTTGGGCTGAAGACTCTGGTAGAGCTACAGATGGAGATAAAGCTGCTTTTGCTATGGCAAATATGGCTAGGAATATGAATAATAATAAATTCCTTACTTACTCTACAAAACTGATGGCTGCTACTGATGATGCTTTTGGTTTTATACTTGGCAGAGCTAAAGCTAGAGAAAAGGCTATGCGTAAAGTATTAGATATCCAAGCTCAAGGTGGTAAGACCCCAGAGATTACTCCAGAATTGATGTCTGCTTATCAACAAGATTTCTATGAACAGATCTTTGATGCTGATGGAAACTTAATTGATGAAGCTACTAAATTTGCACGTAAAGAAGTAACCCTTACACAAGAATTAACTGGGTTTTCTAAAGGATTGAATGATGTATTTACTGCCAATCCATGGGCTAAACCTTTCTTCCTTTTCGCACGTACTGGTGTTAATGGTCTTAGTTTAACTGCTAAGCATACACCTGGATTTAATTTCTTAGTTAAAGAATTTAATGATATAGCTTTTGCTACTGTTGATAATCTAGATAATGTTAGACAATATGGTATAACAACTGCAGAAGAATTAATTAACGCTAAAGCTTTGCAGACTGGCCGTTTAGGTATGGGTGCTGCATTAGTTAGCATGGCCTCATGGGCATGGATGAGAGGAGACCTTACAGGTAATGGTCCTACTGATAGACAGAAACGCCAAATGTGGAAGGACTCTAAGTATGAACCTAGAAGTATTAAACTTGGTGGTGTCTGGGTAGGTCATGAGTCTATTGAACCTTTTAGTCAGATAATGACAATCATCGCAGATATTGGTGATCATTCAGAACTAATGGGAAGTGAATGGACTGAAAAAGAATTACTTAAAACATCTCTTGTACTAGCTCAAGGTATAGCAAGTAAATCATATCTTGCTGGAATGCAACAATTCGTAGATTTAGTAGCTGGTCGTCCAGGTCAAGCTGAAAGAATTCTTGCTGGATTAATGAATAATCAGATACCATTAGCTGGACTACGTAATGAGTTAGGTAAATTATTCTTACCTTATACTCGTGAATTAGGATCTGGTATTGATATAGCATTACGTAATAGAAACTTAATTTCTGAATATTTACCTGGTGAAGATTTACCAATAAAGTATGATATGTTAAATGGAAGACCAATTAAAGATCATGATTTTATGACTAGAATGTTTAATCTTTTTAGTCCTATACCTTTGAATCTTGATCAAAGTACTGGTAGAAAACTTCTATTTGATAGCGGGTATGACACACGTATGTCTACTTACTTTTCACCTGATGGAGATGATTTAACAGATTATCCTGAAATTAGATCATTATTCCAAAAAGCTATAGGTAAACAAAACTTAGAACTTAAACTAAATAAACTAGCTGAAGATCCTAGAATTTTAGCTTCTATTGAAGAAATGAATAGAGTTATTAAATCTGGTCAACGAGGTGATTTCGAATCATCCGACTTCCATCATAATATAAAAATTGATAACATCTTCCAGAAAGCAAGACGTAGAGCATGGGCATCTATAGTAGATGATCCACGTATTCAACGTATCATAGAAAAAGCTAGAAGTAAAAAAGTTCAAAGATATCAAAAGAAACGTGAGACTCAAAAACTCCAACCTATTCTCAATATGTATAAATAATTATGGCAACTGAAACGTTAGAAACCACCTTAAAAGTACATAATGGGGATGGCACAGCTGGTCCGTTCTCTTATGATTTCACACCATATGAAGCTGATGATATTCATGTTTTCGTTTTAAATGAAAATGAAGCTTCAGCTGACTATGGTAAGTATGAACCTAAAACTGTAACTACTCATTATACAGTAGATCTTACTAACAAAAGAATTACATTTACATCAGGTAATTTCCCAGCTACTAGTACAAATAATAATGTTCTTATTGAAAGAAGAACTGATGTAACAGATGCTTCTCCTAGACGTAAAGTATTCCAAGCTGGTTCTTCGATTAAAGCTGGTGATCTAAATCAGAACCAATTACAAGCTTTAGATGGTGTTGAAGATTTATGGGATAAAAAGATATCCAAAATCAATCCTACTGTTTATGGTAATTTTGAGTTTCCAGTTCATCAGAGATTTGAAGGTACCCAATTAAAGGGTGATTTACTTGTAAGGGAAGATAAGGTAATTATATTTGAAGGTGCTACTGATGATGCTTATGAAACTCGTCTAGAAGCGATAGATCCTACAGCTGATAGAACCATTAAATTACCTAATAATGATGGTACAATTATAATTGATAACCTCAGGCATAATGGTATTATTATAGGCCAGTCTGATGGTAAAATGAATAAGTGCGATGTTGGAGGAGATCTAACAGTATCGTATAATTCAAGTACTGATAAAGCTGAGTTTACTGTAACTAATGTAGCTGGTGCTAATATCACAAATGATATAGAGGTTAAAGCAGGTAAAGCTGTAAAATTTGAAGGTGCTACTGATAATTCTTATGAGACTACACTTCAAGCAGAAGATCCTACAGCTGATAATGTAATTTCATTACCTAATGCTACTGGCACAGTGATGCTTGATAACCTAAGACATCACGCTATTATCATAGGTGAGTCTAATGGTACAGGTAATAAAGCAGATGTAGGTGGTGATTTAACAGCAGCTTATAATCCAGATACTGATAAAGCTGAGTTTACTATTGCTAATAATGCAGTCAGTTTAAGTAAAGTAGATACATCTAGTTTAGATGGTAGGTATTATACTAAAACTGGTAGCCCAGATGATGTTATAAAGAGTAGTGAAACATGGCCAACTGATAGTACTAAAGATGATTTTGTTGTAACTCCAGGTTCTGTTGATGCACGTATTGTAACTTTAGTAGATGAAGTTGGCGGATTTGTAGCAATTGACAATGAAACATCCTTTCCTAACACTAATCCTGATGTTAACGATGGTGCTGGCACTATTGTTAGTATTAAATCCTTGGCTAGTCCTTTCACCAGCTCCGGTAGTGGTGTGGCAACAATAGCCAATGGTACTGTTGGAAACTCAACAGTCACTATTAATGGCTTAGCTAACAGTACTACATACGGTGCTGGTTTAGGAATGTTAGTAGAAACAACTACTACACTTAATACATATAAATTCCATAGATCTACTCCACTTGCTGCTGACGTTGCTACTGTTGCAGCTAAGTCTACAGAGGTAGGACGTCTAGGTACAGCTGATGCTGTAGCAGACATGGCCATACTAGGCACTACAGATTGTGTAGCTGATATGGCTATACTAGCTACTACTGATGTAGTTGCTGATTTAAATACTTTAGGTACAGCAGATATAGTTAGTGATTTAGATGCTGTAGCTGATATAGCAGCGAATGTAACTACAGTTGCAGATAATAGTACAAATATTAATACTGTGGCTACTAATGCTACTAGTATTGCTACTTGTGCAAACAACATATCAGATGTTAATAACTTCGGTGATCTATATCAGATAGGAACATCAGCTCCTGATAAAGATGGAGGTAATAATGATTTAGCAGCTGGTGATATGTGGTTTGACTCATCATCTAATAAGACCCTAAAAGTACATAATGGAACATCTTTCCAGTCTGTATCTCCTGCCCAATCAGTCTTAGATGACATATCTATTGTGTCTGGTTCTTTAAGTAGACAAGAAGATATGGGAGCTATAACTGATGCTATTAGCACAGGATCTGCTACTGGTTCTTTAGATGTATGTGCAACTAATATAACTAATATCAATACATTCGCTAATGTATATAGGATAGACGCTGATCCTCCTAATACATCATTAGATGAAGGTGATCTTTGGTATGATTCTACTAATAATAAACTAAAATACTACAATGGTAGTGCTTGGGCAGTAACTGCAGCAGCAGGACTCTCATCCATATCTGATGATACTTCTCCTGAACTAGCAGCAAATCTAGACTGCAACGACAAAAACCTCACTGAAGTAGCTACTGTCAGTGGTGATAACTTACAAATCGACTTCGGAACAATAGCGTAATGGCAAAATTATTAAAACTAAGAAGAGGTACAACCTCTGATCATAATAGCTTTACCGGAGCTGAAGGTGAAGTTACAGTAGATACTACTAAAGACACTCTTGTTGTACATGATGGTAGTACTCAAGGTGGACATGCTCTGGCAAAAGCTTCTGAAGCAGTTGCTACTACAGGAGCTACGTTCACAGGAAATGTTCTTATAGATAATGCACAAGAACTGAGACTAGGTGAAGCAGATGCATCAGGTACAAACTTTACAGCATTAAAAGCACAACCACAGTCTGCAGATGTAACATTAACATTGCCAGCAGTTGCACCTACCGCGAATCAGATATTGAAAGCTGATGGTAGTACTCCAACTACACTTACTTGGGCAGCTGAATCAGCAGGGTTAACATTATTAGATGAAGATAACTTTTCATCTAATTCTGATACTGCAGCTGCCTCTCAACAGTCTATTAAGGCTTATGCAGAAGCTACTTATCAACCACTTGATGCTGATTTAACTAGTCTTGCTGGTTGTCAGTCAGGTGCTGCAGGAGCTATTGCAGCTTTAACACAGGCTGAAGTAGAAGTCCTTGATGGTGCTACAGTTACAACAGCTGAACTTAATATACTAGATGGAGTTACTGCTACAGCAGCTGAACTTAACATCTTAGATGGAGTAACTTCTACAGCAACTGAACTTAATCTTCTAGATGGAGTTACTGCTACAACAGCAGAGCTTAATTATACTGATGGTGTAACATCTAACATTCAAACACAGCTTAATGCTAAAGGTACAAGTAATGTATCATTATCTGCAGCCAATGCTTGGACAGCATCTCAAAGAGGAAAAGTACATACAATTACAGCTACAAGTACATTAAATATCCCATTAGATTCAGGACAACATTTCATCATTACTGCTAATGGTGATGGTACATTAACCTTCACTGATTTAGATAGTGATGCTGTTGGTCAATCTGGTGTAATTTATTTTACTAATGGTGCACATACACATTCATATGCAAGTCATGTTAAGAAGGCAACTGCTGTAACTATTGGAGCAACAGCTGGTGATTACATCATTCCTTATACAGTTATTGCTACAGACAAAGTATGCATTGACGTTATCGCAGTAGGTTAATTATGGCAGCAACTTTAGAAAGCCCGTTGCTGGCCAATAAAGCAGCGGCAGCAGGTGATGATGCCTATGTGATATCAAAAAGTCTTAGAGTTGATGATGCTGCTGATGCTCATTTAAAAAGGACTAGCATAACTAAAGGTAGTACTAGAGTATGGACATTCAGTGGTTGGTTTAAACTAACTGATGTAGCTGATAGCAGTAATAGTACTATATTCAGTGCTGGAGATAGTCCTTTTAGCAGCAATGGCATGGCTATAGCTGTTTATACTAATGAATTATGGGTATCTCAGTACGACGGTGGTTCATATAACTGGAATTTACAATCAACTCGTCTTTTCAGAGATTATAGTGCGTGGTATCATGTCTGTGTAGCTTGTGATACTAATCAGGTAACATCAAGTGAAAGATTTAAAGTATATATTAATGGTGAACAAATTACTGATTGGGAAACAGAAGCTTACCCAAGTCATCACTATGAGACATATGTAAATAACAGTGCTAAACCTCAATTTGTTACTGTTAATTCAAGTGGTAAAGCAATAGACGGGAACATTGCAGATTCACAGCTGATTGATGGACTCGCTTTGTCTCCGGCTGCATTCGGATCATTCGACTCGAATACCGGGATATGGAATCCGAAAGCCTTTGCACTTCCAGCTCCTAATGATGGAACTACGTGGAGCAGCCGTCTTTATACCAGTAATTCAACTTACGATAATACTTCAACTTCTACTACATTTGATGGTGCAGATCCAGCTACTGAAGCTTTTAGTGGATCTAATGATACAAGTGGAACTATTGAAGCTGGGACTGGTTATAGCGGAGGTGATTTACCTCCTTGGATATATTTTAGACCAGCTACAGCCATCAAAAATGTACAGTCGATAAGATTATTTACTAGATACTGTGGTCAAATTCGTATTAATGATGTTATTACTAATGTAAGCCAAACGTCTGGAACTGTTACCTGGGTTGATATTCCTAAAGAGTATATACCTTCTAATGGTGAATTAACATCTATTGCGTTACAAGGTACTAGTCAACCTACTAATACAAGAATCACTGGTATTGAGATAAATGGTGTTCGCCTTATAGATGGAGTAACCGATCCAACTACTAGAAATAACCCGAATAATGGGACGAAGTGGAGTGATACTTTTACTGGATCTTTTAACAGTGATGGTAATGGTAATGCTGTAAATCTATTTAATGGGAACCCTGAGTCTACTTCTTATGGTAATGACGCCTCACAACTGACATTCTTACCTCCAGACACTATAACAGCTACAGGTGGAATTGAGATTTATGTATATACCAAAGGTTCTGTAACAGGTCAGAATGATCTTAAAGTAAATAACACTAGTATCTATAGTGCTGTACAAACAGCTTTAGGTAATAATGTATGGGGTTGGTATGATATAGGTAAAACATTAAACTCAACACATGGTTTAGTTGTTGGCCGTCATGATAATAGCAATAACGTAATAATTGGAGCTATAAAGGTTGATGGTCACATCTTAGTTGATGATTCCGTTGACAACAGCTTCCACCTTAAATTTGATGATACATCATTAACTAGATACCTAGGAAAAGATACCCTTAAAGGAAAAATTGCTAGTGCAACTGGTGGTAAGCCTATATATAATACAACCGATGCTTATGGTCATGTAAAAGGATCTGGTTATAGAAGTGATAGTTCTGCAGGTACTACTGATGGAACAGGCCTTGTATTAGCAATTCCTGGAGATTCCATTGCTGATGTACATCACAATATTAATACAGGTAGCAGTGCAAAAACGATTAATGCTCAGGGTAATGCTGCAGTAAGTACAGATGAAAGTAAATTCTATGGTTCTTCAATAAAATTTGATGGAGATGGAGATCACCTAACTCTTGGTGATGAAACAGATTATGAATTTGGAACGGGAGACTGGACAATTGAAATGTGGGTTAGACATAGTTCAGTATCAGGACAGCAAAATTATATTACATGGGATAACGACGCTCTTAAATGGTATCTCTCTCCATCAACTGGAAAAATGGGTCTTTATAGTGGCCAAGCGATATGTAATGGTAATACAGTACTAAGAGTAGATACGTGGTATCACTTAGCACTAGTTAAAAGTTCAGGCACAACTTCAATGTATTTAAATGGTGTGCTTGATGGTAGCGGAACTGATTCAGTTAATTATACAGAGGGTAACGTCAGCCTTGGTGATGATCCTAACGACAATAGTAACCCAGATTTTGCAGGGTGGATGAATGGTGTAAGGATCTATAAAGGTGTAGCAAAATACACTGCTAATTTTATAGCTCCAAATCGCAACGACTTTATACCAGTTAATATGAGTGCTAGTGCTCCAGAGATTGAAGAACCAGCTGGTCCTATATGGAATACAAACGCAAATGGTTCTACTAAATCCTCACCAGCTGCATATAATGGTACTGGTAAAGATGGAGCATCTAGTTTAGTATTAGCTATTCCATGTAATAGTGGAGATACTTCTAATAGTAATTATTTAGATCATGCCTTAGCTATAGCTGGTACAGGATCAACAAGAGAAGTACCTACAACTGGTATTAGTAATACTACAAGCTCACCTAAATGGTATGGAAGTTGTCTTTCATGGGATGGCGACGGCGATTACATGAAGATATCAGATAGGGATACTGATTGGCAATTTGGAACTGGTGATTTTACTATTGAAGCTTGGGCAGATTTAAGTGAAAGAAGTAGTGAAGATTACCAAGCACTATTCAGTACTGCTGGTAGTGGTTCAGGGTGGGTATTTGGTAAAGATAATAGTAGTAACTGGGGTTGGTTATATAATTCAGGTAACTTTAGTAGTAACTGGTCTATGACCATGGCTCAGTCAAATGTATACGATAGTGGATGGCATCATTTAGCTATATGTAGATCAGGTAGTACAATTAGAATGTTTGTAGATGGAGAAATTAAATCTTCCGCTACTGATAATAATAACTATAATTATGGTGATGATCTTATAATGGGTAATAGATGGAATACTTCTTCTAGCTATACTCATGGAGATGGATCTAAAACTTGTGATTATAGAATCTACAAAGGTTATGCTAAATATACAGCAGCATTTACACCAGCTGTTGGACCTTCAGCAAGGCCTGAAGGGATTGATACTTCAGTTGATACTCCTACAAACGGTGGAACAGACGAAGGAGCTGGTGGTGAAGTAACTGGTAATTATTGTGTTTTGAATGCTGCTGATAACGGTGGTGCTCTTATCAAACAAGGTGGTTTACAAATAAGCCATAATGCTGGTAGCTGGAAAGGAGTTAGAGGAACTTTTGGACTAACTAGTGGTAAATGGTATTTTGAAGTTACTCTAAGAGGAATGGCTTCCGATTCAAATAATGGTTGGTATGCAGGAGTAGGTACTAAAGATGCTTCTCTGACTGGTGTTCTAGGTTCTTCTCAATACCATAGACAAGGTAATATAAGGTGGTCACACGATACAAATACAAGTTTCTACTCTACAGGTGCAGTAAATGATGTCTATGGTGTTGCGATAGACATGGATAATAAAAAGATGTGGATAAGTGACAATAATACTTGGCAAGGTTCTGGTAACCCTGCTACTGGTGCTAACGCACACTTTACTATAGAGTCAGATCATGATGAAGTGTTCCCTCTATTTCATATCTATGGAAGTATAATTACACTTGAGTTAAACTTTGGCGCAACAGCTTATAAGTACACTGCTCCTAGTGGATTTAAGGCTTTATGTACACAAAATCTATCTGATACATTCAGTGGAGAAGATGATGATATTGTAAATAATCCGAGTAAGTTTTTTGATACAGTTATTTTTGATGGTGACGGATCAAATGGTAGAGAGATTAAAAGATTTAACTTTGGTCCTGATCTTGTGTGGGGAAAACAAAGAGATGATACATCCAGTCATTTAATATTTGACGTTATTCGTGGTGCTACAAAACGTATAGTTTCAAACTCTACCCAGGCTGAAGACACTCAGGCTAATCAAGTAACTGCTTTTAACAGTGATGGATTTACCCACAATAATGATCTTCCAAACCAGTCTGGCCAAAAGGCTGTTTTTTGGGGTTGGGATGCAGGAACCGCAGCTATAACCCCAAGCAGTTCATATGACATAACTCCTAGCGCACAATGGGCAAATACAACTGCGGGGTTCTCTATAACTAAATATACTGGAAATGGTAGTGATAACCAAACTATACCTCATGCATTAGGTGCTGTTCCAGGGTTTGTTATGGTAAAGAATCTAGATAGTTCAGTTAACTGGAACGTTAAACATAAGAATAATAGTTCAGATAAAATCTTTTATCTTGATAATAATCAACCAGAAGATACTGCTTCTGGTTCTCAACATGGGCATATTGGTGATTTAACTTCTAACGTAACTATTAACCTCACAACTAACGCTACTAACTTTGCTAATACTAACGCTGATGGTACTGATTATATAATGTACGCCTGGGCCGAAGTGCCCGGATTTAGTAAATTTGGAATGTACGGTGGGCAAGCTTTTGTATACTTAGGATTTAGACCAGCAACAATTATTATTAAAGATCGTGGTGATACTAGTTACTGGCAGATGTATAGCAATAAAACTAATGCAACTAATCCAAGTAGTATTGCAGTAGCTCCTTCAGAGGCTTCAGCAGAGTCATCATGGGAAGGTGGTACAGCTATTGACTGGCTTTCTAATGGCTTTAAAATAAGATCTAGTGGAGGCTCTATAGCTGATACTAATATGGTTTATATGGCTTGGGCCGAACATCCTTTCAAAATATCAAGAGCACGTTAACTAATTATTAATTATGGGATACAAATACAACGGGTCACCTCTAGCTTTAGATGTGGCCTGGACAGATACAGCGGGTACACAATACCCATCTAATTGGTTGCGTAGCTCTACTGAAGCACAACGCGCAGCCGTTCCTTCTGGAGGTGTGACTTGGGAAAATGGTCCACCTTGGTATGATGAAAGATTCTACTGGGGACCAGAAAAACCTAAAGATATTACTGAGTTAAAACCTCTTTGGGTTCAAAAGCAGAAAGATGAAGCTAATAACAAGTTAGCTGAAACTGATTGGATGGTAACTAGAAAAGCAGAAGCTGGTACAGCCATACCTACAGCACAAGCAAACTACCGTACAGCCGTAAGAACACAGTGTGGTCTTCGTGAAGCAACGATAAACGCCTGTGCAGATACAGCTAAACTTCATGATACAATTAGAGGTACTCTACCTCCTAGAGTTGTTGGAACTGCATCTAACGGTGCTATAGAGAAGTTTGATACATCTAAAGAAAAGTTCGATACATCTAAAGAGGTTCTTGTAGATGGAAAATCTCAAGATCCTAAAGTATATGAATCATTCGATCCTAAACAATACGAATCATTCGATCCAAAGCAATACAATGATATTGCAAACCCTGACCTCTTAGAAGATTGGCCGACCAAACCCAGTTAGGACCATCACTTAAACTTCCACCTCAATTATTACCGAATATACCACCTTTACCACGTCCTAATTTGGATGCACCGAAGGCAAACTTACCTTCTTATAAACCAATGTTAGTTCCAGCAGGAGATCTACGGACACTTGCTGGGACTAAATCGGAAGAGGAAGAAGAGAATGAAGGTAAACCACAACCTAGAGAAGTAAAAAAGGTAGATATACCATTTACAAATTATAGGATGCCCGTACCAGAAGAAGAGATTATGGTTACAGCAGCTACTACTGCTGCCATCTCTGTTGCGGCAACACTAACAGCCACCAGTCTTTTTAAGCAATGTGTGAAAGTATTTAAACCTATCTTTATGCAGATTGCGAAACGTATACAAAAGAAATTCACCAAGAATGACACAAACACCACAGAAGGAACAAAAGAAGAACGTTCTGGATAAATTAAAAGAAGGTATGGATGATAAGAATGAACAACTAGCTATTTTATCTACATTTGTTAGATTAGGAATAGTAGTATGGTCAGGATTCTGTTTAACTCTTGCTTATATTGATCTACCTGGATTCCCTAAGCAAACCTTTGATCCAACCTTCATTGCTTCGATATTTACATCTACCCTAACGACTTTTGGCGTGCAGGCTGTAAATAAGAAGAATTCAGATGGTATAACTAAGAAAGATATGGAAAAAATGTTAGCTTCCCAAGCTGGAGGTTATCAAGTTATAAGAGTTGAGACACCACTTAAAATAGAAGGTGCTCAAGTTGTAAAAGTTCCTAATCCAACAACTATTGATAAAGAATGAAGAAATGGCTTCTCCTCTTAGCACTGTTATCCCCCTCCGTGGCGAGAGCAAATCAAATAACACCAGCCTTTACTCAAGGCAGTATGAATGCCACCACCACAACCGTCCAAACTGTGACGGAGACAATCGAACAAAAAGTGTATGGCGGAGAGCTACAGAGTTGGTCAGGTACCAATATAACAGCTACCTCAGCCAGTTCTGGAGGAATATCAGCCTCAGATACAGTATTCTCCGTGACGACAGCTGGAGAAGACTTTCAACTAGAAATAGTAGACAGAGCAGCAGATGCAACAACTGGTTTAGTCCTGTTAGAGACAATAGACATAGACCGTTCTATAACAACCAATGCTACTACTACCTCCTTATCGGTCTTCTCGCAGTAGGCTGTACACCAGCTTATGCTGAAGGAGATGAGACATATAATACAGCAGCACCTGAGTCGACTGCAACTGGCAATGTGACCAACCAAGCAGTGCAATTCCAGAATAATGGTGCTCCTAGTCGTCAAAGATATGCTAGCGGAGTAAGTTGTAATGGTCCTACCATGACTTTCTCTCCATTCTGGATGGCTAGTGAAAATAAACCATATGATCCTGAGAGCTATTCAAGAGGCTGGAACTACGGTGCTCAGCTAAACTTTATGGTTCCTATGGATTATGATACTGTTAGGCAATGTAAACGTATTGCTGCACGTATCGAAGAAAAGATGCGAGTAGATTATGAGTTAGTACGTTCATTAAAATGTGCTGAACTTATGCAGAAAGGTTTTACATTAAGACCTGGTTCTCGTGTATCACATATGTGCAACGATGTTGTACCAATTGTATCAATAATTAAATCACAACAAACTGAAAGCCAATGACTGATAGTGCAGTAAAAAAAGAAGAAGTAGTAGAAGAGAAGCCAGTAAAGAAGAAGGTAGTGGTAGAAACTCCTACTAAAGTTTATGGTAAATCTTCTCATAAAGCTACTAGAGGTACACTTGATAAAAGATAATGGAATTATTATTTTTAAGTGAACCAGCATTTTGGTTAATAGTAGCATTAGCTTCAGAGCTAATTGCTTTATCTCCACTAAAGGAGAATTCTATCATACAGAGTGTTATCACTCTATTGAATAAATTAAAACCAGAGGAGAAAAAGTAATGTCTAGTACAGAAGATTATGATAAGTGGCAAAAAGAACAACAAAAAGAACAGGCTCACAAACAGCATAAGAAACAATATGAAAAATATAGAAAACAATGGGAGGATAAGAAGTCTCCACCAAAGCCAACTACATTAGATAGATAGATAACCATGATTGAAGCTGCAATGGCAGCCGCTATTGCGGCCTTGACTGGTCTTAGTATCTTATTTTCTAAGGCTAACACACGGATCACTGACATGGATCAACGACTAGACAGAATGGAAGTCCGCATCGCTGAGAAATATATAACACGTCAAGAAGTTGGAAAACATCTTGACAGATTAGAGGATCACATGATCCGTATGGAAAGTAAACTCGATCAAGTAGTAATGAAACATGGCTAAAAAAACACAAAACATCGATGCATTTGATAGTAAGTCTAGCCATAATGGCAGACCTAATGCTGATAAAATAGCAAGTAACATCCCAAAACCTCCAGATTACGTAAAAGATTCCTTAAAAAGACAATATTCAGGTAAAGATTATACAATTGAAGATAAGAAGAATGTAGTTCGTTGGCATCAATTAAATAAAGCATAATCATGGCAAAGAAAGCAACAGAAGATGCCTTTAATGAATTACATAACCTCATTACTGAAGATTTTCTAAAGAGAGTAAAGAGTGGTGAAGCTACGACTCAAGATTTAAAAGCAGCATGTGATTGGTTAAAGACTAATGACATCACTGGTGTTGCTTTTGAAGGTAGTCCTCTTGATAAATTAACTAAAATTCTACCTACTGTTGACCCAGAACTTGTAAAACGGAGGATGTATGGCACCAAAACTCGTACCTAACCCAGGTAAAACAGCTAAATTCTATCGTAAGAATAAGGAATCTAGAGAGAAACATAACCGTGATAACAATAAAGGAGGTAAATATGATAAGTCTCCTGAATATACTCGTTGGCATAGTAGAAAACGTAGAGAATTAGGTATCATGGGTAAAGGCGGTAAGGATGTCACTAAAAAAGGACTAGAAAGTCTTAAAGTCAACAGAGGCCGTGGAGGGGCACAACGTAAGTAATCATGGCATTAAGTAAAGGTGAGTATGAACGAATACGTAAACTAGAAAAATTACTTAAAAATACATCAGCTGCTTCTAAAGCTGGTTTGATAGCTAATTATCAAGATACATATGGTAAAGCAGGTAAAATTATTAAAGGTAAATGGGTACGTTGGGACTCACGGACAAATAAAAAATATGATCCTACAATAGCTTGGAAGTTTATAAATCTTGAAAAATATGGTACTGAAACACCTAAAGAAGATTTAAAATATTTAAGGGCAAAGGACTTACAAATTCGTAAAGAAGAAGGTCCGAAGTATAACGATCCTTTGAGACGGAAATTTAGTAGAAAACTTGTTATAGATGATAAGAATGAGTTTGGTACTGTTTATGATAAAGAAAGTTCTTTAAAAATAAAAAAAGATCGTGCTAAATTAAATGAACTTAGAAAACAAACTTCTTTTTATAGATTAAATCAGTCTGCTAAAACGGAAGAGACAAAGGATAAAGCTACAAAACTTTTAGATGAAAACAAAGTAATTGAAAAACAAGTACATGAAGAAAATCCTAATCCAGATTTTATTGGTAAAGATAATCAATTAAATTCTGATTCAAAAGAAGAAGAAGGAGGAGGAGGAAATTATCCTGCTGATTATAATAAAACTGAAGAGATACAATTTAAAAAAGCGGAAAAGCGGCAACGAGAAAAAGCTCCTGCTAGTTTTGAACAGCAATTAGCTGCAAACTTACAAGATGTACCTCAAAGAAGCTTTGGTGCAAGAGATACAGCTACTATTAATTCATTAAAAGCTCAAGGTTTTAAAAATGCAGATAAGATAGATAAAGGTGTTTTAAGAGATCTTAGAATAGGTCATGCTTGGGTAACTAAATCAGGTAGTATAAGAACTAATCCTAGTCGTGGACCTTCTTTACTTATTAAGAAATAGCGAGGTAACCTATGGCAGACATATATAAGCCATCTCCAGAGATGCAGGACATCTATGATAAAGATAAAGAAGAGAATAAGGAAACTGATGAATTAATTAGACAGGGTAAACTTAAAGAAGCAGCTAAAAAGAAGCTAGGCACTAGAATGTTTGATGCCATTGAGTATGGTGCTGTTGGTAGTGTACAATGGTTACAGAAACAAGCAGAAGAGAATCCTAATACCTATACAGATGATGTCTTAAGGCTCCTAGGTGGTGGTATAAAGAACACTGCTTGGGCTATATCTAAGATACCTCTACTTGATAAACTTGCTCAAGGTGAAGATTGGCTTGCAAAACAAGCAAGAGGATTAAGTGAAGAGCTAACACCGTGGTTAGATCCACGGTTTGCTGGTTGGGGTACACGTATTGGTACAGGAATACTTGCTGATAAAGGTATTAGAAAAGCAGTAAGTGGGGTACAACGAGGTGTTAGAGTAAGTCAAGCTTTATCTAAAGCTGATGAAATAATGGCAGCTCGTAAAAATCCTGCTTTAGCTAATGTGTTGATGAAGCAGATAGATGGTGACGATATCCCTCTATCACAACGGATGGCTAATGCTGATCTAAGTCAAGTACCACAAAGTGCTAAAGATATTAGTAGAGCTAGAGATAGGTTTGCAGCTATAACTAAAGGAAGAATCAAGCAATTTGTTGAAGAATTTGGTGGTACAGCTGAAGATGTAGATAGAATCTATAAAACAGAATTAATAAGACATAGTAATCAAAAGAAATCAGTAGCATGGTTAAATAAATACTTTGAAGAACTTATTACTGAAGTAGATGATACTGGTAAATTAAAACAGTTTAATATAGCAGAAGTTAACGGTAAACCCACATTAGTTGATAGATCAGGTAAAGTTCAAAGTAGTTATAAATGGGCATTTGAAAAAGATCATAGTAAAGCTAAAACTCTTTTTGAAAGTTTAGGTATTCCTGGTGCAGATTTCTCTGATAATTTAGATATTGTACTTACTGTATTCAATAGAGCTAAGAATAATTTAGGAAACCCATCAATACCAGATGATATTCTTCGAGCTACAGGACAAAGTACTAGTCTAAGAGAATTAGTACAAAGAAGTATTGATAAAACTTTTGATGCTAAATTTACAAGAGTACCTGAACGTTATAGAAGTGTAGCACGTACTCAATTAATGGATGATATATTAAATTCTACTCCAATTAAAGGTAAACCTGGAAAAATAAGATCACAAATTATAGAAAGACATTTAAAATTCTGGGATGAGAATGCAGATCTATTTGTAGAATTAGACGATTGGTTGCCAGAATTCTTATTAAAAGATCCTGCTTTCTTTGCTAATCCACAAGAAGTATTAGAATCTTTAGAAGGAATGCGAGTTTATAAATCCCTAACACCTACATATAAGAAACGTGTTAAGAGACTTACAGATAAATGGGTTACTCTTAATAGAGGTACTCAAGCAGTAAGAGATTACTTTGAAAGACAAGGTAGAGTTATTAAGAAGAGGTATAATTAAAGCCTCTCTAACCCCTCTGAAATAAGTGAAACGATGAAACATACATGAACGATACTTTAACCGCCTTACAGGGCGATTTCAAGCTGTTTCTGCAAGCATTATGGGAACAGCTTGGACTACCTTCTCCAACAAGAGCACAATATGCAATTGCAGATTACTTGCAGAGTGGTCCCAAAAGACTTCAAATTCAAGCCTTCCGAGGTGTTGGTAAGTCTTGGATTACTGGTGCTTTTGTGTTATGGACATTATTTAAAGATCCAGAAAAGAAAATAATGATTATATCAGCATCTAAAGAACGTGCTGATAACATGTCCATCTTCCTACAAAAACTCATTATAGAAACTCCATGGCTCAATCATCTCCAACCGAAATCAGACGACTCTCGCTGGAGTCGCATCAGCTTCGACGTAAACTGTTCACCTCACCAAGCCCCAAGCGTCAAAAGCGTGGGAATAACTGGACAGCTAACCGGAAGTCGCGCAGATTTAATGATTTTGGACGACATAGAGGTGCCTGGAAACTCCATGACGGAGCTAATGCGTGAAAAGTTACTCCAACTCTGCACGGAAGCAGAGTCAATTCTTACCCCCGAAAGCGATAGCCGTATTATGTATCTCGGGACTCCTCAGACTACTTTTACTATTTATCGTAAGTTGGCAGAGCGCAGCTACCGTCCGTTCGTTTGGCCAGCAAGATATCCAAGCAGAGACAAACTTAGTCAATATGAAGGACTCCTCGCTCCTCAAATAGTTGAGGATATTGATAATGGCTCTGAACCTTGGGATTGTACAGACCCAGATAGATTTAATAATGAAGACCTCATCGAACGTGAAGCATCGATGGGTAGATCTAATTACATGCTTCAGTTCCAACTTGATACCTCCCTATCCGATGCTGAGAAATTCCCTCTTAAGATGGCTGATTTGGTCATTACTAGTGTTAACCCTGATAATGCTCCCGAGAATTGCATATGGTGCTCCGATCCAGCCAACCTTCTTAAAGACTTACCTACCGTTGGATTACCAGGCGACTTCTTTTACTCTCCAATGCAATTACAAGGAGAGTGGGGACCTTACACCGAAACCATCTGCAGCGTGGATCCATCCGGCAGAGGTACTGATGAGACAGCAGCCGCTTACATTTCCCAAAGAAACGGATTCCTATACTTGCACGAGATGCGTGCTTACAGAGACGGGTATTCCGACAGTACCTTGCTTGACATACTCAGAGGATGTAGAAGATTTAATGTTACCAAACTTGTAATTGAATCTAACTTTGGTGATGGTATTGTAAGTGAATTATTTAAGAAACATATCGTACAAACTGGCCAACATATCGATATTGACGAGACTAGAGCAAACGTTCGTAAAGAAGATCGTATTATTGATTCTCTTGAGCCTGTCCTTAATCAGCATCGTTTGGTGGTTAATAGAAGCGTTATTGAATGGGACTACAATTCCAATAAGGATGTCGCTCCCGAAGAACGACTTATGTACATGTTATTCTATCAAATGTCCCGAATGTGCAGGGAGAAAGGAGCTGTTAAACATGATGACAGATTAGACTGCCTAGCTCAAGGTGTTAAGTACTTCACAGATGCCCTCTCAATCTCTGCTAATGAACAGATTAAGATAAGACAACGTGAAGAGTTTAAAGACCTCTTAGAAGGCTTCCTAGACGACCCTCAGAGCTCTGCTAATCACTTGGTTATGGGTATGAATCTTAACCAAAGAAAAGAAGCTAGAGGTAAAGCCTCTGGAAAGCCTCTCCCCACCTGGGTTTGAGCGGTCCCACACGTATACAGGGGAAGAGAAGGGTGGACTCGACCCCTCAAGGGGGAATCTACGTTACTTTCGTAACTACAATTCCCCTTCTTAAACCGGATATCCCATGATTGGATATCCCTCATAGACCACCAAACACCTAACATGACTCTACCCACTCAACCTAAACAAGTTAAATCTAACTATTATTATATATTTTGGTCTATAGCTACTCTTTGTGTAGTTTTAGGTCAAGTTTATGTAGCTAGTAGTTATAGACAACTAACAGAAGCTCTCAAACAAGCATTACTTTAATGTCTTATATAGATACGCAAGGAATGAGTTTACCAGGAACTGAACCAGCTTCTCCTCAAACTTATCCTACTATGGCTGTTAAAAAGATGAATGTCTTTACAGATAAAGAAAGAGAAGAATTAAAAGAAATATTTAAGTTAGCTTTACATGAATACTATGCTCCTAGAGAAGATGATTCATGGTTATATAGAGGTACTTATTGAATAAACATGAAACTAAACTAATTAAACTTAACTCTAAAGCGCAAGAATGCATCTCTAGAGTTAAAGCTCAGAAAATTCTTCATAAACATAATAAAGTCCGTAAAAAAATAACAAAAATGTCTGAAGCCTAATATCGTCGTACGCGGGGGCGCAAGTTCCCCCAGGGTAGGGTGAAGAAGTGCAACAAGGACGGAATGTGCTGCTAAAACTGCAACATGGAAGCAGTATAAGTATTATTTATGTATTAATCTCTCGAGATCTGTTTGCGAAACAGTTAATAACAGTAATTAACAGTATAGAACAGTATTAATAGAGTAAGAGTAGACTAAGTAGTATTACTCATCTTTAGAAAGATAGGTATTTATACCGTTCCATTCTTGAATGATCTAAGCTATTGTAAGAATGTTGAAAGGGTCAGCTACTTCTTAGTTTGATTCTTTCAGCCCACTCTCATTCTTAGTCTTAGATGAGATGTCTTGGTTTCCTGACCAATGGTTGCCAAGCTAACCAATCAAGACTATAATGACAATGTAATCAATCATCAGAGTAAATCTAGCTGAGTTATCCTTCTTTAAGATGAATCCATTAGATTGGAGCCTTAATAAGATTAGTTATAACAAAGAGTATCTGAGTTGTATTTGAAAGGTATTATTAATACTGACAAGATCAATTGATTACAATTTAATTAACCAACGGTGATTGATTTGTGCCACGGTTAATTAATTGAATAGAATAGGCAATGAAGCTACAAGTTAGTGTATAAGTCCTATTCTATTCTTTATAGAACCTTGACAATTTAATAACTATTACAAATCAATCGTAATCACTAATTAATTCTTATTAGTCACAATCACGATTTGGTCCTATAGTTTAATGGTTAGAACATGAGCTTGTCACGCT
>VTLG01009392.1_pt1 | contig 36503 bp, 56 predicted proteins | sample 4694571 | NCBI WGS metagenome assembly VTLG01 (sample SAMN12604809, study PRJNA352737) | marine metagenome | biome: ENVO:00000447; feature: ENVO:00000209|ENVO:00000569|ENVO:01000036; material: ENVO:00002151; isolation source: viral sequences binned using virsorter ...
TAGCACCATTAAGTGCAACAGCACCATTTATATCTATAGTTGTAGCCGCTATTTGTATTTCTGTATCAGCAACTAAATCTAATTGTCCATCAGCAGATGAATTAATATATATTGCTGTATCTCTAAACTGTAATTTTTCTGTTGTACTAAGTAATAAATCATCGGAAAATTGAAAATAATCTTCGTCTTCCATCCATGTTAATACACCATCATTTGATTCTCCATCAAATGTAACTGCTATATCTGTACCAGATGTTGCATCACCAATAGTAATTGCTGTACCTAATAATTTAGTAATTGGGCCACCTTCAGCCGCAGTACCATCGTGAGTATGTCCTGTACTAACAGCAAATGCCGCTAGTAATTGGTCAAATTCATTGTTTAAATCTGATGCCTCAATGACATTTCCATCAACAATGTTACTTGAACTTTGTCTTGTATATGTTGCACCCATTTATCTTCTTCCTCCCGGTGTAAATTCTAATTCAAATCCTTTTAATGTAAAGGGATTATTTTGACTTGTATCCGTAACTTTTAATGCAACAGCAAATCCAGAACCTTCTATTGCTTGTCTTGTTATTGGTAAATCTCCTTGTCCAAAAACTGCTGTACCAAATTTACCAGTACCAAATATTGCTCCTGTTCCAGATGTTTCTAAACTAAAAGAACTTGGTTGTGGTGTGCTACTATCATCGTAGTTATAACGTACAAACATACTAGCACTAACTGTACCTTCTGGTTTCCAGTTAACATTTATTCTTTGCATATTTTTTCTTATGCCGGGGTCACCCATTGTCATATCTGGTGACCTAAAAGTAGCTTCTATTGTTCCTGTTGTACTTGCTCTTGTAAATACATTACCATCATCTTGTTTATAAATATATCCATCAAATCCACCCGATACTGTAGTTTCTGTATTACTAATTAAATCAGAATCACAACAAGAAACTTTTAATCCTTTTATATCTGCATACTCAAAACCCATAGCTTGAGTATTTGGATTTGATTTTATAACAGCAATTAATCCTTTTGCAGTATCTTCTGCACCTGCTGTTGTAGGATAAAATAAACGATATTGAGATTTATTGCCTATAACTAACGCTGTAACATTATCATAACCAATATCATTTATTCTATCTTGTACTTGTTTTGATACTGTACCTAATTCTACGTCACCAATTCTTGCTGTACCTGCAATTGTACGTAAACCATCGGCCGCTAAAAATATAAGGTCACCACCTAATTCTTGTATTGAATGATGTGCTAAAGTACCTATACCTTTTGCTACTTCGGCTTTTGCAAAATTACTAGAGCTAGTACCTGCTATTTTATATATACTACTTTCACAAAATACAAATAATTCATCACGAAACACTCTCATTCCTGTAATAACATCACCCATAATAATTGAACCACCACCAGTGTCGAAATCATCTTCAGTGTATGGCCCAGAAAATTGTAATGTAGATGTTGCATTTGACATTCCACCATAAAACATATGATTTGCAAATGATTTTACAAATTTAGGATTTGTTGGTGCAGTTCCACCACCTGTCGCATTTATAATATCTTCGTTGTAACTAGTATCTAATGTAAAAGCGGCCGCTTCACCTGTTGCAATAATTATTTTATCAGTACCATTAAAATTAAATTTATCAAAATCATAAGTATTTGTTGTACCTTTACTTGTAGCACGAGAAGTCCAACTACCAGAAGTAGTTCCTGTTCTTACAGTTCCGCCTCTTGCTGTTACAATAAGGTCATTAAATATTGCACATAATTGTATTCGTTCAGTAGATGCAGAAACTTGCGGTACTATTGTTGAATTAAATTTTGTTGTTCCGTTTAGTTTTCTGTATCCACCTTCAATACTTGGTTCAAAATTTTGTAATTGCAATGCTTCTCCGGGATGCATTGTAAATACATCTTTGTTTAAAACCAATCCACCACCACAACTTGCTGTAAATGGTGATATTTGTGAAGTATCTGGCATTAGTTAACTCTTGTATCTCTCATGTATGTTTTCGTATTAATATATTCTGAACGTAAAAACTGCAGTTGATTGTCATATTCTTTAACAGCCATTGATGCGGCTTGTGGGTCTGAACGTAATATATAAGCATAATATTTAGCTTTTGTAATAATTACATCTTTAAATCTATCATCTAAATCCATTGTGTCACCATGTGCAGATAAATCAGTATGTACTTTCCAATACTCATATTGCACTGTATAATTACTTTGGTCTGGTACTGGACTTAATCCAAATTTTTTATCTTGTGTATGATATATTATATCTGGACAACCATAAGATGATGAATTATTTGTTAAATCTTTTTGTGAATACCTAATATTCCAATCATCATATGTAATATATTTTAATTTTTTTACAGGTATATTTTCTGATATTCTTACGTAATCTACATCTAAATTAGTTGTTGTAACTGTATTATTTAATGTTATGTAACTTGTTTGTGCAGTTGCAGTAAATGTTGTATCTAATGTAGCACCTTCACCAAAATCTGTTACAGTTAATGTAGTATTTAAATTTTGTGAACCTTCTGCCGCAGTACCTACTAATACTTTTAATGCTTGTCCTACACTATTAGAATCAAATACTTTTACTTGTATTCTGTACTGTTTATTTTTAACAGTAGATATTGATTGATATATAGCATAATCATTTAATCTAGCTCGACCATTACCACTACTATTATATGCCGCACTACCAGAACCTGCTACAGTAGTCCAACTATTTATGTTAGATGTAAATTCTCCATTAGTAACTAATTCTTTTGGTACTAATCTAAATGTATCCCAATCTATTTTTCTATATTGTAAATCTGTACTTTGTGGCGATGCAGATGAAGGTAAATTATATGTTCTTTGACCTGCATTTGTATCTTGTGTTGTAGATAAATATAAATCTGGAACTTCAGATAATGAATTAAAAATTTCATGCATAGCTTTAAGAACAAATTTTTTTACTGCAGTTTGTATACCTCTGCTACTTGAAAAAGTAGTAGATGTTAACTCCGGTTCGTTTAATTCATTTAATACATTATTTACTAATGTTAAATATGTTGTTGCCATTATGCTCCCGTTTTATTTAATCCTGCTATAGGAAAACTTTCAAATTCTACACAATATGAATCTATTGCTGTTACTGATTTATATTCTGTAGATTTATTATTATATGCTTCATGTAATTCATATCTTGCTACTTGGCACTCTTCTTCACTTGGATATATAAATCCATTGTATTTAACTGAAGGGGCGTTAGGCATAGATATTAACACTAACATAAACCATATTTTAATCATATTTTTATTAAGGGGCAGAGCAAGGCTACTTTGTGATTTCTCTTGATGCCCCTAGTTATTTAATTTATTTTAATTTCTTTAGGTTGTTTTTCTTTTGGTAATTCTTGTACCAATAATACTTTTAACAATCCATTTTCTAATTTTGCATCAGTTACAATCATGTATTCAGATAACTTAAAAGATTGTTTAAAATCTCTTTCTGCTATTCCTTTATGAAGATATTCTTTTTCATCTGTAGTATTGTTGTTACCTTCGATAAAAAGAGTTCCTTCTTTTTGTGTTACACTTATTTCTTTTTTAGAAAATCCTGCAACTGCAAAACTTAGTTCGTATGTTTTATTATCATACTTTACAATATTGTAAGGTGGATAATTGTTAGGTCTATAATCAGCTATATCGTTAAATAAGCTATCAAATCCTACTGTCATTGCCCGAAATGGGCTTAGGTCTATTCTCGTCATTATTTGCCTCCTGTTTAAGCAAGGTTATTATTGTATCTAATTTGTTCTCTAATTTAGATACTCTATTTTCAAGTCCAACATTATTGTCTGAACCCATAATAGTAATTTTTTGTCCAGAAACACCTTTCTGGGGTTTTCTAAAGTCGTATATTGTCATATTTCCTTTATTTTAATAAAAGGGGGCTATAAGCCCCCTCAAGTATATTAGTTATTAGCCATCATGTTGAGACGCAGTATTTCTGTCAGTCTCATAAGTACCACTTACATCACATAGTAAAGCAAAAACACGGATTTTACCCGCACTTGATGCCGCACTTAATACTAATACATCTAGTGTATCAGCACTTGCAATAATTGGTCTTGCAGTAGCTGTTAAAGCAGAATAGCCAGTAGCGTTTGTATCGCCATCTACACATACATCAACGTCTCCACCAGTAATACCTAAATCTAAAGTTACAGAAGAAGATAATGCTGTGATTACCTCAATTCCTGCGTGTAAGATTAAAGTTTCAGCCGGTATATCAAGAACTTGAAGTACGTCATTTTGTGCCGCACCTGCATCGCTATTGATTTGCGAAACATCAATTGTATTTTCGACAAGATAAGGAGTTCTTACACCCGCACTATATCTTCCCGGTCTTGCCCCTGTACTCGGGCCTGTTACATCATAAGTTGCCATAATTATATTCTCCCTTAATCAATTAACAAGTGTCTACATTGAAGAGCTTCCGAACGAAGCACCTTTCTACCGAAGACGTGAAGACCTCTTACTATATCAGCAAATGAATCTGGGTCTCTTACTACTTCTGTTTTTGCAATAGCATTAGCAGTAGCAGTTGAAGACATATGTCCATATAATACTTTATAATAGTTAGAAGTTGATGAAGCGGCAAAATTGTTAGTCATATAACAAGAAAAACCTTGAATTTGACCTTCAACTACTTTACCATTTCTAATAGGTGATTTTCCGTCTCCTGTTACAGAAGCGTCCATTAACTTCGCTGATGCTTGAGCAAGTTGCTCATAGAACTCAGGTGAAGCTAAAAACCATCTGTTTTCAGTAGGTACGTCAGCACCATGCAGTCTTTTAGCCGCATTTGCCATAATGTTAAGTGGGTCAGTTTCTGATGAGCCAAAGCCCGTGTCAGTTCCAGAACCATCTGAACCTACAGTAGTACCTGCTCCAGATACCATTGCCGCTATTACATTTTCGTCATAATTATCTTTTAGAGCATATGCCCCAGAAGATGTTGCCAAAGATTCCCAGTTTACGTGAGATTGTCTTTCTTCAATATCGTCAACTTTGAAAGCAAACGCATTAGCTTGGTCAACTACCATCTGTAGTTGGTCATCAGCTAGATTTTGGATGTTAATTGCTCCACCTCTAGTGTATGAACTTACGCTAATTGTTGGTTCCTTTACAATGTTAACTGTATCTCCATAGTTTTCAATCTCTCCTGCGTAATCAGTGTTGGTAATATCTTCAACAACCGATGCAGTACGGAAAAACTTTTGAACTTTTTGGCTATAAATTACTGGTAACCAATTACCCGATGGTAAGTTGTTATAACCAGCCGCTTGTGAAATTGCCATAATTTCCTCCAGTTAAAGTTAATTATTCCTGTATGCGTCCCTCTTTCCTCGCTAAATCTATCTCTTTTTCGTATTTGACATATTGTTGAGGTTTGAGTTTTGCAATCTCAGAAATTGACCAAATCTTTTTGCCACCTTCTGTTGCAATAGAACCTCGTTTAGTTCTAGTTACAGCTTCAGCCGCATTAGGTCTAGTCGTTTGTTTTGTTTGTAGATTGTGGTCGGCTTTATACAAGTCAACTACTCTAGCGGCCCATTTTGCATCGGTATTATTTTTATAAATACCATCTGAAATACTTAATGGTTGTTCATTAAGCCAACTATTAAAATCAGTGTCATCTTTTAATTCATTAAAATCTGGATGTAATACATTCAATTCTTTTAATGCTGTTTGTTGCACTAATTTTGATTCCTCACTTCTCAATTCTTCTAAACGAGATTCAATATCTTCGACTCGTTTATCAGCTTGTAAATGAGAAATAGATTCAACAACTCCATATACGTCTGGATATTTCTCTTTAAACATTGCCAACTCTTCTGGGCTTTTTGGAGCTTGGTAAGTTGGTTTAGATTGTTCAGAAAGAGATTTTTCTTTTTCTTTCCATTCATTTACTTTTCTATCATAATGAGTTTTTAAATCATTATAACGTTTTTGAAAATCATGTTCTTGTTGTTTTGTTGACTTTTCTGTTTCCAAAAAGCTAGTTGTTTTTTTAGGAGTAGCCTCTGCGGTGTCCTGTGTTTCAACTGTTTCAATTTCATCTAACTCTCTTCTGTTAGCGTGTTTATATGGGGTAGGCTCAAAGTCTTGTTCTTGTTTAGCTTCATCTACCATTTTTTCCTCCTTGAGTGCCTTATAATAAGGGTAGCTCGGTTGTTATTGGGGCTGTACATAATGTACAGGTAGCCCTCTAAAATATATTATACACCCATTGAAAAAGGTGTTACAAAATATTTTAGAAAATCGTTGTGTCGTTTTTGCATACCATCAGTAAATTCTAATTTACCATTTATTTTTTGTTTTGCTTTTGATTCTTCTGAAATTGCCGCCCAATCTCCATTTTGTATTGCTGTAGAAAGATTAGTATATTTACTTGCCCTTGTTCTACCTAAATGAAAATTCTTTTCCATAAGAATCATTTTTGAATTATAATCTAAATTATCAAAATTTTTAGATTTAGTATGCCTATTATAATTTGCTCTAGCATCATCTTGTGCTATTAAAATATCTGCCGCCAATAACTCATTAGCGTAATCTTCAGTTATTCTTCCATTTTGTTTTATCATTTCTAATAATTCAGTATCTTTTTCTGTTATTTTATGTCCATGTCCAATAACATATTGATTACCATCTTTTCTTGGTACTGCGTCAAATCCTTCAACATCTATTAAAAAATCTACTAATTGTTCATATGTTGTATCCCAACCCGGCAATTGTCTATCTGGTCTATTGTGATAAGTTTTTGGTGTATCATTAGCTCCAAATAAATTTGGTGTACCATCTGGATAAATAAATTCTAAACTGTTATCTTTTATTTTAATTTCAGAGTTTAATCTCCCATTACCAGTAGCAAAATTAGCTTTATCCATTAAATAATTTGTTTCTGTACCTGCTATTGCATTATATAAAAACGACACATCTAAAAGTTTTTCAGTATCTTTTGTACCATATTTTTCAATTGCAGTTTTTAAATTTGACATTGTTTCTTGATACATCATGTTATTTACATATTTACCTTTATCAAATGCTTTAGTATTTATAATTTTTTTTACTTTTTCACCTGTTTGATTCCACAATTTTTTACCAATGTAACCTGCTTCAAATTCAATTGCTCCCTGTGTTGGTGCGGATATTTGGTTATTAAACTCTTCTAATCCCGGCTGTCTATTAGACATAGGAAAATAATCTACATTAGAATTTGGATTATTTGGTGCAGGTTCTGCTTTTATTAAATTATCAAAATCTATATCGGGATTATATGGTGCACGTTCTGCTGTTACTGTATCACCCTCATCATACTTAGAAGGTTTATTTAATTTTTTTAATTCAGCGTAACCTCCATCAACATATGGTACTAATTCTTGTGGTATTTGCATTTCACCATTATGTACAAGTATATCTACTTTATCACCTTGTTTGTAACCTTTAGTTTTAACACCTGCGTCTTTTGCTCGTAACATAGCTTGTTCTACTAAACTACGTACTTTAGGGCCATTTTGTTGCATAGCAGGATAACCCATAATAAAATCACCTTCTTGTGCTTGTAAATCTACATCATCTGCTCGTAAAGATGCAGGAGCCGCATTTGGGTCATTTATCATTTGTGGTTTTCTCATAAATCCTACCATATTAAAATGCCTTTGTTAAACCTAAAAATCCAGATTTTTCACTTGGATTATAACTAGCTGTTAAATCTAAATTACCTAATTGTTTATTTATTGATAATTCTTTATCATCTAAATCTACTTTTGTTATAAAACCAGATGGGGTTTCTGCTTGTATTGATGCATCTGATATATTTGCAGATATATCTAAAGGCCCTATTACATCTGTTACACTTTTTTTAATATCTTGATAAGTATCTACAATATTAGAAATTTGTTCATTGTCTTCTACTAAATGTTTTAATACAGCTTTTGCTTGGTCATCTACTTTTGCTTGTTCAAGAACATTCATTATCATGCCTTTTGCAACTGTATCGTTTTCTACTGTATCACCTGTTTTATATTTTAAAGCAGAAAGAGGAGAGAAAATTGTTTCAAATAATTTAAAATTCCACCATGCAGGATTATTATCTGCTGTTAATGTGTTTTCAACTCCCCCTTCATATTGTGGTTCTTCAACTACTTCTACAAAATCTGTTTCAATGTTATTACCTGTATTATAATAAGGTGCAGAAGAAGTTACACCACTATCTTTTCCTAAATTTGCCTCTAATAAATCATATTTACTAAAAATACCACCATCACCTCTGTTTATAGTTTTATTATTAACAGTAACTTCTTGACCATTAATAATTAAACTTTTTACACCTTCTTTTGGGTCGGCTATCCAACCATTAGGAATTATAGTTCCTAAAGGATTTGCTATTGCTTCTTTTAAAGTTGTAGGCTTGGCTTTATTTCCTTGTAATGTTTCAATACCATTTAAACCCCATGTAAATGCTGTTGCTTGAAGAGGCATCATAGCACCCAAAATTGCTTTACCTAATTTATTAGAACCAGAATTTTTGTAATTTGGATTTACTGTTTGCCAATTATCTACAAGCATTTGTTGATAATTATATAAGGGTGAACTTGCATCCCAATTTCCAGAAAATATAGCCATTTTATCTTGGTAATCTTCTTGTGATGTAGGACTACCGCCCCATGTAGCATCTCCACGTAAATTTGTTCCCCATGTATTCCACAGACCTGTTTTTCCTAAGTCTTCTGGTTCAACACCTTTAGCTTTTGCTATAGCATTAATCTGTTCCTGTGTTGCATTTTCTAATGCCCTAGATGTTTTGCCCCAAATTCTTTCCCCACCTTGCAATATATTTAAAGCAATTTGCATATTTTTTTTATTGTTATCTAGGCCTAAAGCATTTAAAATATCAGTACCTGCTGTATATAATTCTTGTGTTTCTCTATCTTTACTATTAATTATTGTATTGCCACCAGTAAAAAATGTATTAGTATCATCATTATCTAATTGCCATTGGTTAATCGTTTTTGCAACGTTTTGTTGATTATTATAATTTATTTCATTATAATTTAAATCACTTGCAGGGTCTGGGTCTGGATAGCTATCTGTGCTCCAATTTGCGTTGGTTTGACTTGCACTACCTTTATTATCATTAGTTTTAGTCCAATTAGTTGCTTCAACAGAATTATTATCCCAAATACTATCCCAACTATTATTAGTTTCATTTTTATCACCAGATGCAGAAGTTACATTTTGATTAGAATCATTATCATTGCCATAACCACTATGTTGACCATAGGGGTTTTGTCCGGGAGGTGCTAAAGGTTTTGTATTACCCCAACCATCTCCATGTGGTGAGTGTCCTGTTACGTGTGGCATTACTCTTTATCTCCTACATTTGAAGCCATTCTAGATTCCTCCTTGAGGTTCTTGAGGCGTACCAGTGAAGCCAGACTCCCCTGCTTGTGGAACATTTCCGACTCCGATTTCGCCACCCCCAACGCCTTGTACGTTTGGTTGATTTGCTCCTGCAGGTACTCCTGTAGGGCTTCCCATGCCTCCGGGTTGTTCACCAGTGGGCTGAGTTTCTGGGCCTGTGCCTTGAACATTTGCTAATCCTCTCAACATATCTGCAAAGATTGCCGCTTCATTCATATCATTTACTAAACTTTCTGGGTCAATATCTTGTGATATTGCTAATTCTTTCATTAAGTTTGGTAATTTTATAAATGGAGCTAACATTGGGTTTGAAACTGTTTGCAATAAAGTAGTTAATCTTTGCGTTCTAACTTCTTTCTGCATTACTGCGGAAGTACCTTTAGGTTTTATTTCTAAATCACCAATTATTTGTGGTGTATTTCCAAATTGCATATTCCATTGGAAAAATGCTTCACCTAATGGTTTTAATAGATAGTCATCTATATTTTTTATTACAGTTTTTATTGATAAACCTGCCGAAGACATAATCATAGATAATCCTGCGGCGGTTCTTCCAGTGCCTGTTACACCTGTTTGTCCATGTGTTACAGATGGTATTCCTGTTTCTTCGTCTGCTAGTTGCCTAGCTTTGTCATACATCTGAACATTTTCACCTGCTGTATTAGGAAACTTAATACCATTTACTGCTGTTCCTGTTACACCAGATTGTCTTCTAAATATTTTACCCGGAAATATATCCATACTTTGTCCGGGAACTAATTGAGTTTCATCAATATCAAATACTAAATTACCTGCAAGTGCTAAATTATCTATAGCCATTCTAATGTGACCATTCATTAATAACTGTGCATCTTCCATATTTTCAGCAACACCAATGCCAAAAAATTGATATGGATTTAACTCATAAGGAAATGCTTGATAAGGTATACGAGCAGGTGTAAATGGATTCATAACTGCTCTAATAACTTCATTACCACAAACCCATACATTAACTTGTACAGATTTTAAATCATCCATACCTTGAGGTATATCCATTCCTATTTCTTCACATAATGAAGCGTCACAGTTACCCCAGTATTCGTAAACTTCGTATCTATTATCTACATAGGTTGGGTCATTAACACCATGAATAGTTTGTTCGTAATATTTTTCTTCATAATTTGGCCCAATATCTAAAACTTTTAAAATTGCGTCATTATCAAAATAAGGTCTGTTTGATAAATCTCTTAGTTGTTCTCTGTTTAATCTATGTCTTTGTATAACATATTCACAATCTTCAATACTTGTAGCCGAAGGGTCTGGAAAAAAATCCCAACATGATACTGCTTCTATTTTTGGAACATCTTTATCATAAGGAGTATATTCTTTTGATTCACCCACACCATTCCATTGATGTACTGTTTTTTTATAATTAAATGGCCCTTTAATAATACCTGTGCCTAATAATGCACATTCAAATATAGAATGTCTTAATACATTTACAGCAGATGTATCAAGCAACTGGTCGTGTATCATTTTTTCCATTTTACGAGCAGTTTCTTGTGATGGACTAATTTGAGGTTCTCCCATTTTAGCCGCACCTTCTTGTAGATTTGCTCCCGCAAATTTTTCAGATAAACCACCTAAAAAAGAATTAGGCTGTGTTGCTTCTAAAGCACCCGGTTCTAAAATTCTACCATCGCCTTCAAATCCATAAGGGTCTGGTGTTGATGGTGGTGATTGAGGTGTTTGTAAATGTGCAAACTCTGCTATACCTTCTGGTACAGGTGTAGATTCCACTGATAATGGAAATTTACTATTAGCAAATAATATGTCTGCAATTTGTCCATAAGCAGATAGAACTTTTACTTTTGTTATTTTTACAAATACTTTAGATTTTTCTGAAGAACGAAATTGTGTAGTACTATCAAAAATACCACGATAGTTTTTATATGCTTTTAACCATCTTTGTTCATCTTCATTTTTACCATCTTCAGCAGACGTAAATTTTTTCTTAACGTGAGCAACTAAACCGGGAACATTCTCGGCATTATCTATCTCTCTGGCCTCATCTGTTTTATCTATGGCCATTATTTTCCTTTATTAAATTAATAATCTTTTTTATCTGCACCCATAGCTGTTAAGCCTTGGCCTTTATTTTTTGAACCGGGTTTTTCACTTGCTCCACTTAATTCACCTTGCTTAAATTTTTTTGACGCAAAGGCTTCTGGTTTTGCATTTGAACTTTTACCACCGGCATCAGAAAGTTCACCATGTTTATATTTTTTTGTATAACTTGGCATAATATCTGGCCCATTCATATTTTTCATATTTCCTCCTAGTAATCTTTTTTATCAGCCATTGCAAATACACTAGGCTGAACATATTGTTTTTTTTGTTTTGGATAATCTTTAGTAGCGATACTACCATCTGCTTCTCCACCATTGTGAGAAGACATATTAAGATTTTTCATTTTATCCTTTTTTTTAGGATAGGGCATACCAAGGTCACCCTGCTTATATTTGGTCATTACTGGTTGTGGCATTTAGCCCTCCTTTATTTTAGTTTTTAAATAATCCAATAAATTTGGATTGTCTACAAATACTGTTGTTAAACCATTAGCTAAACCATTAACTAAAGTTTCTTCTTCTTTCTCACCCAAATCAATATTCCATTGATACACTATTGCGTGTAAACATTCATGCAATAATGTGTTTGCATGAGAAACTCCCTTTTCTTCATCGGTATAACCGATAACTCCTTCTTTTGCAAAAAACTGTCCATGTGCTTCATTTGCACTAGCAACAGTCTGTTTCCATTTTTCTAATTTATAATCTCTATATCCAATCTTTATAGATTGTGGTATTTTATTCATTTGGATATTTTATATCTGCTTCCATTAATCCTTTTTGCATTATTTCTGCAAAATTAGCATCTTCTTGTGCTATTTGTTCTTTTTTTATTTGTCTTTTTTTAAATTTTTCTTCATAAGGCCCAATACCATATACACCTTCCGGTGCTTCTAATGGTGGATTTTCTTTAAATAATTCTATAGCTTTAGCTTCTGATATATTATTTTCTTGCATTATTTTATTAATCTGTTGGTCTACACTATCGCCTGTAGGCCCTGCTTCTAATACTAGTTCTGCTGTTAACGCTTGTGGCGAAAGTAAACTTGGAACAACATACTTTAAAAATCTACCGCCCCATTTTTTAGCCCAATTTGTTTTAGTTGGTTTTGTATTAGTGCTAGTAGTAGTAGTTCCACCTGTTGAAGGCGGGTCTTGAGGAGGTAAATCTGGTGGGTCTATCGGCCCTGTACCTGCTTTTACTTTAATTCTAGGTTTTCCTTCTACATTAGAACCAGAAAATTGTGCAATAGCATCCCCACTATAACCTGCCCTATTATAAAAATCAATTTCTGCATTCGCAACTCCTGCTCTTATATCAGCATTTGTCATTCCTGCTTCCATTATACCTTTTGCATAAGGGCCTTTATATGAATGACCCATCATAGAATCTATAACAGCTTGAGGTACATTATTAGCCATTAATCTAGCTTTTTGTAGTCGTCTAAAATCATATAATTGAAATTTAGATACTGACCCATCAGTTAATTGTACATATGCACCTATATTTTTAAAATGTTTATTTATAGGTTTTGAATATTGATTTGCTGTACCAACAAACAACGTTCTTGCACCACCTACTCCATGATTAATACTAGCATCTTTTTGTTGTTTTAATATTGCTAATGCTGTTTTATTAATGGAAACAGTTGTAATTTTAGGTTTACCCGGTTGTTTAAAATCTTTATATTTAATAGTTCCGTTTTCAAAATCAATATCTTCAAATTTTAACTCAGATAAATATTCTGGTCGCATACCCGTTAATGCAACTACTTTAGCAAATCTACTTGTACTACCTTTAGGAATATTATCTAATTTTAAATCATCAATATTGTCTAAACTTTGTACAACAGTTTTAAATATGTTATCATTAAATACAACTGCTCTTTCTGCTACATCTGCAGTATATTTAATAGCAGTTTCAAAAGTTTTACCGCCTTGAAGATTTTTAAATGTTATAAATTTATTATTATCTTTTCCTACACTGTATGATACAACTCTACTTATATCCCTATAAAAATTTCTTGCACCTGCACCTTTACCTTTTGTATACCATTCATTATTAGATGCATTAGTTAATAAATCTTGAATAGAATCTATATTATTTAAATTTTTTACAACAGTTGAACCATCTATAGTAGCTAAAACACGAGTTTTTGTTCTTATTAAATCTTTAATATTTTTTCTAATAGTTCTTTGTTGCTTTATATCTTTACCTTTTATACTATCTTGTAAATCATCAATTTGTAAATCAAAAGCCTGTTCAATTGTAAGATTACCTTCCGCAATATCGGATAACTTTGGTTTTATAACCTCATCACCCGGTGCGTATTTATTAATATCCAAAAATCCTGTCAACTGGTTCATATGTTTCTGCTTTTAATTTATTTAAATTGTAAGCGGCACGTTGTCGTTCGCCTGTCTGTCTTGTCATAACCATATAACGTAAAGCATCATAAGCATGGTCATCTGCTTTTGTATCAACATCTTCTGCATTATTTTTTGCATAAGGTATTGTTGGTAATGTTCTAATTAAATTTGTACAATTAGAAAGTATTTTTAATTGTGGCTCCCCTGTTTTTTCTTGTATAGATAATCTTCTATGCAATTCAACTTTGCCACCTATTCTATCTCTGTTTGAAGGTACAAAACGCACTCCCGCCCTAATAATACTATCTGCAATACTAGGGCCAATGCCCGATTTACTCCAACAACTAGCGTCTAATACAGAAGTGTGAATTGGTGGGTCATAAACCTCTAAGTCATCTATTCTGTTTGCAAGTTGTTCACCCGTAAGTCCACTCTGATACAATTCTCTGTATATAATTATATTTCCATCCCAATCAACTGCACCCCAAAGGACACAACTTGGTGATGAATAACCATAATCAGCAGAACGTATTCTTATCCAATTGTTGGGTAATTCAAATGGTTCAAGAACATGAATATGTTTATTGAACTCTGGAAATGCCGCACCTTCTGCAACATCCCAGTCACCATCTAATAATCTTTTTCTTTCTACTTCTGGTAATGATGATAGCATTGCTTCATATTCACCAGACTCAGCAAGATAAGGATTATCTGTTAATCGTGCAGGTATAAACTTTCTATGAAATAAAGGTTCTCCTGCTTTTTCGTGATATCTACCAAATCGTAGTGTATCACCTGTATCTATATCTGTAGCATAAAATGGTTCACCCGGTTTTGTTGGGTCTACAAACATTTTTTTTATCCACCATCCTCCTACACCACCGGGGTTAGAAGATGCTCTCATATATGTATCAATACTTTTATCTGTACTACGTAAACGTGAACGTAAATAGTTCCAAACATACGGAGTAGGGTAATGTCCTAACTCATCTACACCAATCCATGTAAATGCTTGTCCTTGATACCTTGTTACATCACTGTCTTTGTCAACATATGAAAATAATGCTGTTGCACCAGACGGAAAATGCCATGTACTTTTTGATTCTTTAAATACAGCACCCGGAAACGCTTTTGCGTAGAGTTTTCGGCTACTATCTATTAACTCTGTTAACTCTGCCAGTGTTCTTCTTAGTAATAATGCCCTATGATTTGGGTTATGACAATATCTAAGCAAGTCAACTAGTAATGCAAATGACTTTCCACCACCTGCCGCACCACCATATAGTACTTCTTTCTCTGGTGAAGCCAAAAAACTAGTTTGTGGGCCTTCATTTGGCATAAAAACTACTTCAGCTTGGTCTTCTATTGACTTTTTTACTGACTTTGGTACAGTATCTAACTCTTCTTGAGTTATTGCACCACCTTTTTTGTTGATTTCATCAACTTTTTTAAGATTTTCTTTTAATTGTTTTGCTTTTTGACGTTCATTAGCTAATTTCTTTGCTAATTTTTCAGCTTTTTTTTCTTTTTCTCGTAATTTACGTCTAGCTTCTATTCTAGCCTTTTGTTCTGTACTGAAATTGTATCGTCTTGTCATTCATTTATTGTTTTTATTTTATCTTTAGCAGGTAACATAACAACACCATGTAATACTTGACCATTTACACTAACTTCTTGACGTTTACTAATGCCAGTTCTATCTAATATTTCAGAAGCCGCTTTCATTCTAATATCCATTTGACCAGATGGTATAGTCCCATCAGCATCTAAACCTTCACTTAATCTGTTTATTGCTTTTACAGAAGAACCTGCTAATTGTGTTTTGGCTCTTTCTATAATTTCATCTTTTACAGATTTCATTAACCACCCTCTAGAATCTGGGCTGTATCCTGCTTCTTCTATAGCAGACATTATTTGTCCTCCGTTATTAAAGAGAACGTCTAGAAATTTTTCTTGCTTTGGGGTTAGTTCTTTTTTTTTGTTTGGTATTATTTGATTCATTCTTTTTTTCTTTACCTCCAAATGCTCTCCAAAAAGCCGCTATTAATCCATAGGGGTCGTCATGGGGATACCCTATATTGTTTAGTTTACCACAGGTACAGTTTCCATTGCACATATCACACGTAGGCACTAGGATTTTTTATGTGTTTGGCAAAACTTAGATGCCGATTCTACACTTCCAAAGCCCCATGCTTTTAATGCTAATGCTTTTCTTGTTGGTCTTCCTTTTGAATCTTTCATAGCCCCTTTCATTCCTGCAAATCTACAGGCAAACGAAACTCTCCTTGGGCTAGTGCCCGATTTTAATGGTGAACGTAAATTACCACCATCTCTACTTTCAAAATGTTTTCTACCTTTTTCATTTAATCCACCTTTTGGATTTTGGTATTTTTTAGCTACCACTATGACCTCGCTATTTTTTTTGCTCTTTCTGATAAATCTTTAAAGTGTACAAGAACTTTACTATTTTTTGTATGTGTTTTTCCTGTATGTAATGTGCCATCTTTCATTTTATGCATATTACCTGTCCACTCTTTTCCAGATTTTAAATAATGTTTTACACCTTTACCCATTATTTTTTCTTTTTACTATGAGCCATACCACCGCCCATTTTTTTAGGTTTCTTTACAGTACTACCATACATTTTCTTAGGTTTTTTAGCCATGCCACCATACATTTTTCCTTTACCTTTTTTATCCATAATAGCTTTCTTCATTGATTCTTTTTTATTACCATCTTTATCCATATCTAAATAATCTGGTTTTACTGTGCTACCAGTTTTCATTTTAGCTTTTTTCTTCATCATCATGCCCCCGCCCATAGCTTTAGCTTTATTTTTTTTACTGTTAGGAAATCCTGCTTTCATGTTTGCGTATGCCTCCGGAGTTATTGTTGATTTTGATTTAGGTTTACTTGTTCCTGCTTTTTTCTTTGCATTAATATTTGCGTATAATCCACGTTTAGCCATTATTTCCTACCTTTTGATAAAGTTTGTATTTGTTTTTTTATATCTTTTAATTTTTTATTTAAATTAACTAATTTACCTGCAACTTTAGATTGTTTTAAACTCATATTACCTCTAGCCGCTTCTCTAATTTCCATTCTCTTTTTATCAGCCATTTTTTCTTTATAGCTTTTTGCTTTAGTGTTTTGTCCACCACCCTTGCCTTTATATTCTTTTACAGAACTATAATAAGATTTAGCCGCATCTTTTTTTAAGTTATCTTTTTGGCGTTTACGTCTAGCATCTTCTGCTTTTTGTACAGCACTTACCATTATATTTTATATTTAGCAGTTCTAACACCGCCACCTTTAGAATACTTTGACTTAGCTTTAATTTTACCACCTTTTTTCTTTCCAGTAGGAAAATAAGATAAACCTTTTCCTGCTATAGATTTTCCGGGGTCAACAGTCTTTCCTAATTGTTTACTTTTTTTCTCAGCCATTGCAACTGTAAAATCAGATGGATTATTTGGTGTTCCAACGTGTTCTCTATATTCCTTATCAGATTCTTTTGACGTTGTATAACCACCTTTTGGTAATAATACAATATCTCCACTTTCTACGTGCCTTTTAAAAAATGTTTCTAATTGTTTTTTACGCATTGCAGGATTAGAAGAATTTTTAATAGCTTCTTCTTTATCCCTCATAAAATTTTGTAATGAACTTTCTATACCCATAATTATCTCCTATAATTTATATTTAGTAGCCCTAACACCACCACCTTTGCTGTATTTAGAACGAAACCCAGATTGAGTTTTTTTCTTTTTTGGTTGTACCATAGGAGCCGCAGACATATCGGCCATACCGCCTTCATACATCATAGGTCTCCCTGCTGTATTACCTTTTACAGGCTGTGGCGTATTAGCCATTCTAATTTTACGTAGGTCATCAATGTCGTACCTCTCCAATTGCTTTTCAGTTATATCCGGATTCATTTTCCGAATATCCTGTATAAGCTGTTGTTTTTCAATTTTGTTGGATGCTTGTCTGTCTTTAGGTAATGTCATAATATTCTGCTGTTAAATGGGAACCGCCTAAGAATAAGGATTAGGTCTTACGAACTGCCACCAGTTCCCAATATTTCCCCTTTTATTAAGCTAGTTTATTACTAGTCTCATCTATTATATTATACCCAAAATTAGGATGTTGTCAAGAAAAAAATAAAAAAAATAAAAAAAAACTTGACAGATTGCTGTACAAGGGTATAATAGTAATTAGGCCCCCTAGGCCGGTTCTATATATAAAAGATAGTATTACTAGTTTTATATCTAATGGTATATAACGTACAGCAGACTATAGTAGTCTATATAAGATATAAATTAGAAAATCATTAGCACCTGTATATATATAAGGTAGGGGGTATCCTACTGTCCCTCGCCCTCCCCCTCTGGCTTTTTTCTGCCATTTATTTATCCACATTTGTTCTGCGGATTTACAGTCCCAAGTATTAACTAGTCTTATACTAGAAATACCTAGCCCTCATTTAGTTATTATTAGCTTTAACGCAAGTATTCTTTAATACTCATTAACAAATATTAGATATAGACTAGTTAATTCTTAGATATCCTAGTGGTATTAGTTATATTTAGTATAGTCTAGTTATACTTTAGGATTATATTAGTATAATCTAGCGTACTATTGAGCATTAATACATACTAGCCATAATCTAGTAATACTATGATATACAAGGGCAAATTAGACAATCTAGAGGCTATTTAGACATATCTAGACATACTACACATAGCACCAAGAAACAGCGAACAAATGGCATAAAAAAACCCCCCTATTTCTAGGAGGGCTATCATTAATTCAAGGAGGAGTAATTTAGTTAAGTATTCAATCCATTTTGTACCTCATCTGTTATTAATTTAATCTTTGTATCATTCTGTTCACATTTTGCCAAGATATAATTTTTAAATCTATATTTATTAAATCTAAGCCCATTTTTATCTAGTAATAACTGTAATTCCTTACCTATATTATTATAATGATTTAATAGCCTTTTTTCTATTACTTCATCAATTTCAGTAGATTTAGCGTCAATAGTACCATGAACGTTATAATGCTCTATATCAAACAATTCCTCTGTATGAGTATCTAGTTTTAAGTCAATATCTCTAATAATAGTAGTTGTTAAAGTTTTATTATCATTCCAAAGATTAACCATAAAATCTGCAAATTGTTCGAAATGATGTCTAGATAAAGCCATTAAATACCTACTTTCGTTAATACTAGCCCAAGAACAGCCCAACCAGAGAACAGCCCAAGAACTAGAATAATAAAACATTGAGTATAATACGTCATAATATCCCAATCTCTTTTGTTTATATCGTTCGGTTTATTCATATAAATCCTTTTGTTTAAATTATCTTGAATAATAGGCTAAAATTAAACAGCCTACAATAATTATTATTAAATACAGAAATAAACTATCCATTTACTGTAACTATCGGTAAAAGTTTATAATCTCTTGTACTCATATCTAAAGTAATGTGGTTAAAATTGCCACTAGTAGCCACTAAACAACGTATAGTATCGTTATCCTGTAATTGTGAATGAATTATAGGAAATCTAGTTAAATTATTATTATCATCTCTTCTAGGCAAACCCTCTAAATAAGATTTATTGATACTACGATTATATTTATTTTTAATTGCTTTTTCGTTATAGTCTTCAAGTTTTGATTTAAGCAAAAATCTAATTCTTTCCATATTAATCAGTCCCCTCTTTAAATGGGTTTCCCCTATTCATGTTAAATTGTTCTGATAATTCTAGATTTACTTCTAAATCATTTAAATTATTAATTTCAACCTCATCTGTTTTTACTTCTAATTTAACATTTAATTTATTCAATTCTGAACGAATATATTTTTCAGTTTGATTTAAAATTGAAGTGCATTGCCCCTCTGCTTGGTGTGTTAGAAAATCCAATGTAAATAATAATCCAACTGCTTTTCCTGCCTTATAGCTATCACTAGGCACAGTTCCCTTTTGAATATTCATATAAGGTCTTGATAATACTTTAGTCATATAATTCCTTTTGTTAAAGTTTATGAATTATTATTATAGAAAAATGTTTAAAATGTGAAGTTTAAAAAATGGCTAAAATTATTATAATTATTAATGATACAACTGCTATCCTGTATAGTGTTAAAAAAAATTCCATGTAATCCGCCTTTTCTGTGTTTAAATGTTAAAAAAGCCCTAATTAATAAACTAGGGCTTTTTATTCTTTAAATTATTGACAAGTAATCGCAACAAAAAAAAACTATTGATTTAATATAATTTTTTCCATTCATCAGATGACAAAACTTCTCTAACAGCGTCTTGACGTCTAGTCGCAACTAAATTTTTATCGGAACTACCTCTGGATGTTTTAAGTAATACAAAAACGCCCTTGTCATTTTGGCGTTCCCATTCTGCGTCAGTATGTGTAGACCAATGGGTCAAAGCATTATAAACAGCCCAAAGATTTTTGCCTAAACTTCCAACTTCTTCCCAATATCTGTACATTAAATAATCAAATAATTTTTGATTTATTGAAATGAAATTAGGGTCTGTTTTTTTCTTTAAATCTGCCAATGGTTTTTTACAAACTGTTTCAGAAAACAATTTTGCAACTTGCTCATCAGTAACTTTAGTATCACGCCATTTTAACATCTCATCTTTATTATTATAAAATTGTTCTAAAGATTTATCTAGTTTTGTTAAAATGCTTTCAACAGAAATCCCTTTGGTATGTTTCTTTTTTTGATGGTACAATTTTTCTCCACCAAAAACACAAGTATTTTCACAAAGTGAACGGTAGCCACCATTAAACACTTGAAAACGCCATGATAAATCCAAACTAGTGAAAACATCTTGTCTAGCTTTTACTTTATCTCCACCACCAATTTCAAAATCTAAATCTAATAATTTTGTAGTTCTTAAAGACTTTGCCCCATTATCAAAACTCCAATCAGTAATCTCTAAATTATCTGTTGGTAAATCACTTTCCAATAGTTTTTCTGCGTGTCTATCAAATAATGTTTTTGGATTAATAACCTTATATTTACTTGAACGAGGTCTACCCAAAACTGTATTTGTATCAGTTCTTAAAACTGAAACAGAATCATTTAATGGAATTAATTTACCATCATGCTTACAAAAATTTTCTGTTGTTGTAGCCAATGGAATATCAAAAAAACTAGTATCTTCGATATTGTGATGTACTTTTTTTTCGGTGAATTTTCCACCTGCCATAAGTTCATTATTAATAATCATATTTTTCCTTTGTTAAAAGTTTATTTATCTACCTTTTAACATCAGAAAATTGTATTGCAACTATTTATTTATTTACAATAATTAATGAGTTTTAAAAATTATATTATCTATATTTTTATTCCAACATAAACCGCAAGAGGCACAGTTTTTAGTTTTATCTAATTGTTCTGGACAGATAATTCCGTGTTTATTATCTAACAAATCTTGGGAATTGGCTGACAATTTTTCAAAAGAATTGGAAAACCTAACAGAAAATCTATCCCATTTTAAACTTCTTAAAATAACAATTTCTTTTCCAATGTCAGAAAATGGAGTTCTAGCAGTATAACCAAATATAGAAATGTTTAAGTATTTAGCTAACATTTTTTTCCAAAATTTAACGTAATTAACAGAAAAGAAATCCCCAACAACATGAAGACGAATTAATATTCCTTCTTTATGTTTTGTAGATAATATATTTAATTCATCATCAAGTCTTTTCATCAATGCGTCATTACCCATAAATCTATGAGCAAAAGGCATATTATTCCCATAACAAGTTTTCCAATGAAAACAACTTGTAGGACAAGTTTTACGTTCTTCTAATGATAAACTATAAATATATTTACCTTTATGTCTTCCCTTAACAATTTTTGTTTTACCTAACTTTTTATTGCTAGATACTTTTAATAACCTACCATTATGAGAAATACTATCATAAACATTATTTGTATATATTGTTCTGCCATTATCTATTGCTAATTGTGTTTTACTTTTTGTCATCTAATAAACTTGTAAGATAATTAATAGTGTTAGTTGCTGTTTCTAATTGTTTAGATAAACTATTTAAACTTTGTAATACTATTTTTTTATTATGTACTTTACCTAACCCAATACATTTTGAATAACTTCTAACTAAATGAATTAAATCCATATCCACTATATCTATATATTCACCTTTAGATTCTGAGTAATGTTTTTCCAAATCTTCTTCATTCATATCACAAGGCACAATAGCCTCTTCAACTGTACTTTGTATCTTTAATAATTTTTTAACTTTCATTTTTACCTTAACTAATAAATATTTTGTTATCTTCTATTTCTATATTATCAATTTCTAAATCAATCGTATTATAATCATCTTCCGCATAAAAATAAATTTTACTTTTTGTTATGTCATTATTTTTATTTAGATTATCTTTTATTAATACATCTAACTTTTCAACTAATTCTGTTAATGTCATATTATATAATCTCCCTTTCCAAATGTTGTTAAATCATAACCAAATTTATATTCCTCTTCTGTTTTGCACAAATCACAAAATCGTATAAATCTATTTATAGCCATAAACTTTTTATTACATAAGTTACAATTTCTCTCATGCTCTTCTGACCTATCAATGTTTACATTTTTTCTACTGTGTACAGCACCTTTTCTAAATTTACGTTCTTTTAATTGTCTGTGCTTATCCATTTATATTACCTACTATAATTATTAAAAAAGTAGTTTTGTGTATCTTTTAAACTACTAAAATTTATTACAATAATTTTAAGGCTGTTATCGAACCTATTATCGTTACACAATGATATAATCATATCTATATAAATAGACTAATAAAAAAGTATCACAACCCCTAAATTAAATTATTTTTATTTATCTACAATTATTGTAATGTAACTTTTTCTGTTATTTGTGGATACAAATTATCTTTTATTGTATCTGCAATAGCTTCATGTATTATTATTAATGGCTCATCTAATTTTTTATCTGGTAACAACTTTTGGGAAATACCTAACAATTCTCGTTGAAGGATATAAATTAACAGTTCTCTGGGTAAATCGCTAACATTTATTTGCAATAACAGATGCTCTCTAACATTCTCTAAAAAATCTTTACATCTCTCCCCTAACACTTGGTTTTCTTGTAACAATCTGTCCATATATTCTTCCATATCTTGTAAGTCTTTCTCTGTTAATTTTTTCTTTTTAATAACCATAACGTTTACGTAAGATACTATTTATCCTATCCCAATTTATTCTATCTAACATTTGAGGATTAGTTTTAGGGTATCTCAATGCTTTTTTATCCAATCTTTTTTTAATTTTTAACAATTTTTTATATTGTTTACTTTTTCTATTATTTTGTATCTTATGTAAATCAGCTTTAGCCGAAACACTAAGTCCTCTTTCTAACATTTGAGCAAATGCCATTATAATACTTTATCATCCCAATTTTTATCTACAATAACAGGATTGTAAGTTTCTATCCAAACTTTCGCCCCACAACTTAAAGGTTTGTCTGGTCTATAAACAATATCAGAACCACCTAATATTTTTACTGTATGTGCATAAATGTTTTTTTTACTTGTCTTAATACTAATCACAGGTTCATTAGTTCCATTTTTTGCATTGGCTCTAATTTTATGCATATTAATATGTATTCGTTTTAATCGTTCTTTCATTGCACCCACCATTTAGGAGTATTGTTTAATCTATTCCATTTTGCAAAATAACTTTTAGCACCTTTATAGTATCTACGATAAGCTGTAACATAATTTCTATGTTTGTATTCATCTGGCATACATTGAGGTGGTGTTGTTAATTTACCTTTTGGTATATGTCTATCAAGTTCTTCATTAATTATTACGTCAATAATTCTAAATGATTTGTGAGTACTATTAAACCTTTTTGAATACTGCATATCAATCCACACAGCATTTTCTAACGCCCACATAAAATTAGAACGATTGTCGCCTACCCATATTGTCATAGGATGTTTTTGATAAGCTGATTTGTATAAATCTTCAACAACAATTAAATTTGTATAACGTCTTATTGCTGTAGATAACATTTGTGCAGATTCTAATAACATTTTAGGAATGTGTTTATCACACATATATTCTGCGGATAGTCTTGGTGATTTACTTAAATGGAATATATTCATTATTCTGTTATAGGTTTATCAGTTTCTTTCGCAACAATATTTTCCAAATAATAATATCTACGTTTTTTTCTTATACCAACTTTAGGATTATTTTTATTTAAAATATCTTTAAGCATGGTTAATTCTTTTTCATCCCATTCATTAAATCGAACAGTTTTTCCATCCGCTAAATGTATATGTAAAAATGCTTTCTTTGTGCCATAGCCACTACAACCTAATGAAACAGCAACAACTTCTAAATTTTTATATGTAACAGCACTCATATTAGCACCACCACTATCATTACTATAATTACAATCCACAATATATGTGCCATGTTTTCTCCTTTGTTGTGGGTAGTTTTAACTATGCTTATTGCACATTATGGCACTACCCAAGCCATATTTGAAAGAGCCACAATCATAGTACTTTAAGTCATGGTGGCTCTTACATTTATGAATAGAGTAAACTTATTTGTTACTGTGGGAACAGGGCGTTTCATAACATTAACTTATTTCGTCACAGGCGGTTTTATCCTAGCAACTCTCTTTACCCAACTCTCTATTCATTATTATATAAATAGACTACTGAATATCTATGGCAATACTTTTTTTATTTTTTTTTTATTTTTTTTTTCTTGTGATACAAATCTGATATGTTACTTATATTATCATTCATTTGGCACAGGGGGTACTATTATATGCTACAAGATTATTTAGATACTTTAAACTTAAATATAGGAGAATCACATAGGGGTGATTGCCCTGTCTGTAATCATAGTAATACTTTTTCAGTAACAAATTCTGGTACACGATTATTATATAATTGTTATCATGCCGATTGTACTCTATCTGGTTTTAATAACAATAAAATAACAAAAGAAATATTTAATTCTACTATTAATAACACCGAACAAATTAATTTAGATACAGAATATAAAGTACCAGAATATTTTGTATCTATAAATAAAAATGATAGAGCAAAATTATATCTACAAAATAATAATTGTTGGTCTGCATATTTAAAAAACTTAGATAACATTTTATATGATGTTAAAAATGATAGAGTTGTATTTTTAGTTAGACACAATAACAAAATTGTAGATGCTGTTGGTAGAAGATTAGGTAAGTATGGTTCAAAGTGGCATAGATACAATAAAAGTAAATATCCATTTGTAATAGGAGATAATGATGTGTCAATAGTGTGCGAGGACTGTGCTAGTGCGTGTGCTGTATCTGACAAATATACAGGCATTGCATTAATGGGAACACATTTAACAAATGAAGCCTTGCGAATAATATCAAAGAGTGTAAAAGTAATTGTGGCATTAGATAAAGACGCAACAAGAAAAGCAATTGATGTTGTTATGCGTATTAAATCTAAAACACCAACAAGGTTAGTAACATTAAATAGAGATTTAAAAGTGCTAACAAAAAATGAAATATGGGAGATATTGAAATGAAAAAAATTACAAGTTGGGAATTAAAGATAAAAGTAGAATATGATGATGAAACAGAAGATACAATAACAGGTGAAGATTTTTCAGAATATCTTTGTCAATGTATAGATGATGAACTTACAGAGATTGAAGAAAAAAAATAAATGAAGTTGTCCTCTGAACACAAGTTTCAACTAACAGAAATTCAAGAGAAATTATCTAATATTTTCAATGAGTTAGGGAAGATTCTTGTGACAGAGGATGACAGAGATTTAGATGATATTATGCAAAGAGTAGAACAAATAAAATTAGAACTTGATGAACTAATGGATGACTATAATATAAAGGTGGAGAATGATTGAAAAACAAGTAATAGCATTGTGTCTGCGAAAAGATTTTTGGGATAAAGCTAAAAACATTTTATCAAAGGATATGTTTCCAAAAGAATACTCAACAATTTTTGATACAATAACTTCATCACAACAAAAATATGAAGTTGACTTAACAGTTGATGAGTTACTTGCATTACATAGAGATAGGTATCCTGCAATGCCAGAATCTACTCGTAACAATATTGAAGAAGAAATAGAAAATTTAAAAGGTGTTGCACCAACAAATATGTCAATGGCTTTTGATTTGTTATTTAATTTATGGCGAAGAGATAAGGCTCGTGAAATTGGGGATAAAGCATTATCAATATGGACAGGTCAGAGTGATGACTTTGGTGTGTTACAAAGAATAATTGATTCTGCAATTAAGGAAGACCCAGAACAACACGAAACTTTTACAATTATAAAAGATACACTAAAAGATTTAATTGCAAATGAAACTAAAACTTGTGATTTTAAATTTCCATTAAAACCTTTGTATTCACAAGTTATGGGTTTAAATAAAGGAGACTTAGGAATTATATTTGCAAGACCAGAAGTTGGTAAAACATCTTTCTGTTGTTATTTAGCAAGTGAATATGTAAAAGCAGGACATAAAGTTTTTTATTGGGCTAATGAAGAAAGAGCAACACGATTAAAAATTCGTATGTTTTGTTCTTTGTTAAATATGTCAAAAGATGAGTTGTATGATAATGTTGAAAGTTGTAGTAACACATTACAAGATATGGAAGTAGAAGAGAAGTTAACAGTTATAGATAGTGTAGGTACAGATATATCAGAGATACAATCTTATTGTGATTTAAACAAACCAGATATTATATTTATTGACCAATTAGATAAGATAAAAATAAAAGGTAATTTTAATAGGGGTGATGAAAGATTAAAAGAATTGTATGGTTCAGCAAGAGAGATAGCAAAACGAAATGAATGTTTAGTGTGGGCTGTATCACAGGCGGGTGCAGACGCAGAGGGTAAACAAATTATAAGCTACGATATGTTGGATGGTTCTAAGACAGGCAAGGCGGGTGAGGGTGATATAATTATAGGTATAGGTAGAAATAATGGTGATTACGATTTAGACCCAACAAGATTTTTAACTATATCTAAAAATAAAGTTAATGGTGTTCATTCTACTGTCACTTGTGAAATGGATGTTAAAACAGGAATATTTAAGGATTTTGCAGAATGATGATAACTTGTTTAGATATTGAAACTACATATAAAAAAGATGATGCTTATTTTTATAATGGTACTAACCAATTGGTAAGCGTGGGATTTAAAACAAAAACAGGAAAGGAAGACTATTTATGGTTTTATCACAAAGAAAGACAGCCAACAGAAAATGCTAAAGAAACTTTACAAAACTTACTTAACAGCACAAAATTACTTATTGGACATAATATCAAATTTGATTTATCTTGGCTTTATGGTTGTGGTTTTAGTTATACTGGTAGGTTATATGATACTATGGTTGTTGAGTATCTTCTTGCTAGAGGCGTACATTGTGATTTATCATTGGATGGGTCTTGCAAAAGACGAAAAGTAAAACAGAAAAAGAAACATTTAATTGAAAGCCATATGAAAAGTGGAGTTAGTATGGAAGATATTCCTTATAGATTAGTAGAAGAGTATGGTAGAGGTGACGTAGATTGTACCTACGATTTAGCAATAGAACAATGTAAATTATTAGAGGTGGATATAAATGAGTTTAGTAAATACAATTAATTTATCTTTTGACATGACAAAAGTATTGACAGAAATGGAAGTTCATGGTATAAAAATTAACGTAGATACACTGCATCAGTTAAGGGATGAGTACCAAATAGAAATGATTATTCTTAATAAAAAGTTAGATACAATGGTTAAAGAAGCAATGGGAGATACACCAATTAATTTAGATAGTGGCGAAGATAGGTCTATGGTAATGTATAGTTGTAAAGTAAAAGACAAAACAATTTGGAAAAATACATTTAATTTAGGTATGGAAGTACGTAGAGGTGGTGCAAAACGTCCCAAAAGGAGACCAAATTTAACTAAAAGGGACTTCAATCGCATGGTATCACAGATGACAGACGTTATTTACAAAACAAAAGTACAACAATGCGACAATTGTTATGGTAAAGGAACAGTTAAAAAGTTTACTGTTAAAGGTGTACCTTACAAAATAGAACCTAAATGTCCTAAATGTGAGGGCAAAGGTGTTTTGTATATACCAACAAATGAAGTAGCAGGTTTTAAATTAGTACCTACAAATATTATGGATTGTACTGTTAATGGATTTAAAACTGATATGGATACAGCGACAAAACACATAACAGAAACTAATGCAACAGCAAAGGATTTTTTACAATCTTATACCAGATATAGTGCTATAAGAACGTATCTACGAACATTTATAGAGGGTATAGAAAAAGGATTAGATGTTAACAATTTTATTCATCCACAATTTATGCAATGTGTAACAGCGACAGGAAGATTATCATCTAGAAATCCTAACTTCCAAAATATGCCTAGAGGTTCTACTTTTCCTGTAAGAAAGTCTATTGTTAGTAGATTTAAAAATGGTTTTATATTAGAGGGGGATTACAGACAATTAGAATTTAGAGTGGCAGGTTTTTTAGCGAAAGATAAACAATTATATAGAGACGTAGAGAACAACGTAGATGTTCATCAATATACTGCAGATACAATGGGTGTTGAAAGGCAAGATGCAAAAGCACATACATTCAAGCCATTATATGGAGGTGTCTTAGGTACTCCAAAAGAAATGAGATACTATGAGGCATTTAAACATAAGTATTGGCAAGTAACAAATTGGCATGACAAGTTACAGAAAGAGGCTGTAGATACAAAAAAAATTAAACTACCCTCTGGTAGAGAATATTCTTTTTCTTATGCTAGATATACACAGTATGGTAATGTAACAAATTCAACAGCAATAAAAAATTATCCTGTTCAAGGATTTGCAACAGCAGATTTATTACCTCTTGCGTTAGTTAACTTATATGCTATAATGAAAAAAAAGAATATGAAAAGTGTTATTTGTAACACAGTTCACGATAGTATAATTCTTGATGTTCATCCAGAAGAAAAAATAGAGTGCATAGATTGTTTAAGAAGTGCCATGATGAGTATAAAAGATGAATGTAAGAGTAGATACAATGTTGATTATGATATGCCTGTTGATATTGAATTAAAAATAGGTGATAATTGGTTAGAAACTAAAGAAATATAGTTGACATAGAATTTGTATATTGTATAATATACATATTGATTAGGGGTAGTGTAATTGCAAATGCACTGTCGCTTCTGGCTGAACAACAATAAGCTAGTTGTAAAGCACATTTTTAGATGAGTATGTCTTAATAGATGAGGGGTCTAAGAGTGGTACTGAGTAGCGTTATCTTAAAGGTGGATAGCTCGTGAAAGGTTGCAGGTAAATCCATAAGTCCTGTGAAGCTACCTATAAAATTATTTTTGCAAATTGGAGGTTCATGTTGAACACTAACGAAATAGCTGATGTTGGATACAATCCTCTTCCAACAACACTAGACGATTTATCAGAGGATAAATTAAAGAAATTAATTGGTCAATCTGGCGATACATCAACTGGCGGTGGTATGCCAAGATTATCAATTAATCATTCTACCGAAGACGATGATGGCAATCAAATTCCTAGAGGATTTTATATGATAAAAAACTCAGAAGGTAAAAGTATCTTTGCTCCCAAAGTTACATATAGACCTTTTGTGCGTACTTTCATGTATTCTGTATGGGATAATGATAGCAACTCATTCGGTAGTCAGACAATCCAATCACGTAGCATGAACGACTTGTTCTATGATACCAATGGTGGATTAAAATGTGGTAAACTTGCCCCCGATGTTTTAAAAACACTTGACGAGCATTCTCCCGAGGCGGTACTCCAAAAGGGCATTAAATGTGTCCAAGTACTATATGGTTTGGTGTCCATACCAGAGGGGCAAGATGCCACAGGCAATTCTGCAACTGTAAAAGACGTACCTTGTGTTTGGTATGTAAGAGGTTCTAGTTTTATGCGTATCTCTGATTGGATAAAATCAATCGAGGCACAGAAAAAACTAATGCCTACTGCAAATGCTGAACTGTCAACTGTAAAAGGTAAAAGAGGCGGTAATATCTATTATGGTGCAAATGCAACAACAGTAGGTTTTGGTAAATTCTCTAAAGATGACCAAGGACAACTGTTACATTTCTTTGAATCCATTAATTCTTTTAACAATGGTATTATGGAATCTTATAAAACCAATAAAAAACTTAAAGAAGATAGTGCAGATACTATTTTAGAAAGCAGATTGGTTAATAATGGTTCCAATACTTGATTTAGTTAAGGGCTATTTAACAGAGGCAAGTAAAGGCGAGGCTGAACTCTCGCCTAAACTTGTTGAAGAATTTAAAGAAGCCTGTGGAGAAGCCCTAAAAAGACAATTTAATCCTCAAAAAAAAGAGTGGCGACTACGAATGTCAAGTCTTGGTAAGCCTCTTTGTCAACAACAACTCGATAAAAAACAACTCCCTAAAGATATAGAATATAACGCTGTAATGAGGTTCCTTATGGGAGACCTTGTAGAAGCGTCTGCTATTTTTATTATGAAAGCGGCAGGTATAGATATTGAACATACACAAAAAGAAGTAGTCACAGATATAGGTGGTGAAAATATAAAAGGTACATTAGATGTAAAAATTGATGGCAAAGTATGGGATATTAAATCAGCAAGTCCATATGCATTTACAAATAAATTTGGTAATTATGGTGGATACAGTAAATTAAAAGAAGATGACCCTTTTGGATACCTAGCACAAGGTTATGGATATTCTAAAGCAGAAAATGTTCCCTTTGGTGGTTGGATTGCTGTAAATAAATCTACAGGAGAATGGTCAATATGTGAAGCACCTAGAGAACAGGAAGAGGAAAGTAATGAAGCATTACAAAAAGCTAGTGAAAATGTTAAAGCATTGGTTAAAGATAAACCATTTAAAAGATTATTTGAACCAAAAGATGAAAAAATAAGAATTAAAGGTGAGGATGTATTTACAGGAAATAAAATTATGCCAATGGCTTGTGGTTTTTGTAGTTACAAACATCACTGTTGGCCTAAAGCAGAGTTACATAAAAAGGTAGCAACAAGGGCTGTGAGTAGACCTATGGTGTGGTATACTAAATTAAAAGAGAAAGATTTAGAAAATTGCCTGTAATATTTCAATTAGACATAAGAGAAGCAGATATTAAGTCAAATGCTGATATTTTTTATATTCAAGAACAAACAAAAGACCAAAATGCTCAGAATGTCCTATTTTTACGCACTAGAAACCCTTTTCGTGTTCTCTGGGGTGATAAGACGTATGAGACTAATAAACTTACTGTAGACGAGGATATAGGACAAATTAAAAATTTATTAGACAGAAATGCTATCATAATTGCTAGTTTAGAAGGGTATACAGAAGAATTACAAAAAACATCACCACAAACAGCACATTACTTAGATTTACGACTAGAAGAGTTGTATGAAATATATAAACCTAAAACTGTTGTACGATGAAATTAAGTCATGGCTTTAGAAGTAGGTTTGAATTTGAATTTGCACAGTATTTAGCAAAAAGTAAAATTAAATATACCTATGAAAAAGATAAATTTAGATATATTGTACCAATTAAATCATATACACCAGATTTTTATTTATTAGAATATGGTTTTCATCTCGAATTAAAAGGACATTTAGATGTGGCGACTAGAGTTAAACATTTACTTATTAAAGAACAAAATCCGCACTTGGATGTACGTTTTATATTTCCTAACTCAAAAAAGAAAATATACAAAGGTAGCAAAACTTCATATGCTGATTGGTGTAACAGGCACAATTTTTTATATGCAGATAACAGGATACCCGATTTATGGATGAAGAAATAATATTACCAGAAAATAAAATGTATATTGTTATGACACCTATTGGCGAAGACCAATTTAACATTATTTGTATAGATAAAATGCAGAAACCTATTAATGAATTATATTATATGATGAGAGGGCTATGTGAAATGTCTATAAAACATCAAGAAGATTTAATTGAAATAGGAAAAGATGTTGTGTTACAAGCTAGTTTTAGTAAACTAAAAGACTCGGTAAAAAGTAATGTTATTCCATTTAAACCAAGGAGAAAATAATGGTTAAGAATAGTAAATTTGACTTAGACTTACAATATGGACAATTACGAGAACAGCAAGTTCACGATATGTTTCATAATAAAAAGATTGAAATTAAAACAGAGAGAAATTGGTGGAAAAAAACAGGTAACATTGCTATAGAGTATGAATGTAATGGTAAACCTAGTGGTATAGATAAAACAGAATCTGATTTTTGGATACAGATATTGGCAAGTGGCACAGACAATTATTGTAAATTAATATTTGATGTACCTAGATTAAAAAGATTAGTTGAAAAATATAAACCAACGCACAGCAAAATGATAGGAGATAGAAATGCATCTAGATGTGTTCTTATACCTTTAAATGAGTTATTTGAAAAAGAAAATGTTGCTGTGTAGTGGAAGAATTTTGGAGATGGTGGATTTTGAGTATGGTTACTATTAATACTGTTATAAATAGTATTGTATTTATAGTGGGTCGTAAGTTTAAACCTACTAGTCTATATAAGATTAAAAATAAAAAAAAATTGGAGGAAAAATGAATACGTCTGAGATTCTCAAAAAATCACAAAATCTTGTGGATGGGGATAGACATACAGATTATGGTGACAAAACAGAAAACCATAAAAATATAGCAAAACTTTGGTCGGCTTATTTAGATACAAAAATAAATGCACATGATGTGGCTATTATGATGGCTCTATTAAAAATGGCTAGAACAAAGTTGGGTGCTGTAAGTAAAGATACTTACATAGATATGGCCGCATATGGGGCAATAGCAGGTGAAATAAAATTCAAGGAGGAAAAATGAAACAAATATCTGTTGACGAATTAAATTTAATAGTGAAATATTTAGGGACTAGACCTTATTCCGAAGTTTTTCACATAATAGCGATGTTAAGTAAACTGCCAGAGATAGAGAGTAAAAATGGTGGACAAAAAAATACCAAACAGTAATGAAGCAGTACTACAATTATTATATTTTGGAATTGATTCAAGGGGTAATTTCTTCTCTGAAAAATGGACTTGCCCACCCGAAGAATTTCGTAAACACATGGATAAGTGGAACGATAATTACGTAGATACAATAAGGTATGAAGGCGTGATAAAATATATAGATAGATTATTTAAACAAGATATAAATGATGTTAGAGGATATTTAGGATGACAAAAACTATTATAGATATTGTGCAAAATGATTCTGGAGGTACAAATCCAGATACCCATGCACATGAAGATAAGATTTGGGATTTAATTTTTGATGATGGGGATACTACATCATTAACAAGAATGAAAATGATGGAGTTATTAACTACAGGAACTGTACCTACAAAAACAGTACATACATTTAAGAAATGGGATTTAAAAACTACGCAGGGAAATAGTATTAGAACTTGGGTTGTTGTATATGATGATAAGTCCCATGTACAATTAACAAACACCGATTTTTATTCGCTGTTAACTAATGGTCATAGAAATAGGGATGAGGAAAAAGAAGTTAAAGTTGAGGAACCAAAACATGAAGCACCTATAAATCCTGTGCTGTTTGGCGACAGAAAATCAACAACTACAAACGAAGAAAAGGAAAAGCTAAAAGAATTAAGAACAGGATTAAGGGAAAATTATGTACCTGTTTTTGGTAAAAAGGAAGATACAATTTTAAAGGAAGAAATTACTTAACCCCCTAAAGGATTTTTACCTTGTAATTTAATTTCTTCTAATTGTATATCCTGTAATTCATTTTCTTTAGATACAATTGCAACTTGTTTAGAAAGTTCTTCAATGTCCTCTTCTAATTCCCAACCATATTCTTCTAACATTTGAAGTTTCTCAAGAATAGGTTTTAAATTAGCAGGTTCTGGTAGCATAGCTATTTGTTCTCTTATTTTACCTATCTCTTTAAACACTAAAGTTAAATCTACAGGTTTAATTTTTTCCTCTACTTTTGCAATTCTATCTATTAAATCTACTTTATATTCATTAGCATATAATAACGCTTCATCTACTTTGTTAGTTAATTCTTTATCTTTGGCTACTAATGGTGATAAGTCAACAGATGGTGCTGATTCTATTGCATCGAGCCTAGTATTGAACTGGCCCCATGTGTAAAACCCACCTCCAATTGCCCCAATCACACCTAAAAGTGCCGCATAGGTACTAAGTTTATCCATTATTTTCATTGTTTTAATGCCTCCAATTCAGATTTTAATTTGTTTTTAGTTTTATTTATTTCTAGTAATTTAACTCTGTGTATTTCCACAGGGTCATTGTCGCTGTAAGAACTTAAATTAGTTCCTACATATATTTCTCCCGAATAGGAAGATAAATCCACTTGTAAGTACAGCCCCATACTCGTATTATTATATATATCTTTTGCAGAATAGAATATTATATTACTATACGAGTCGAGGCTATTACTTTTAAAAAATAAGTCCTCTTTTGATAAGTTTTGTGTTGTTTCTTTTGTAACTTTAGCTATTTGTTTAGCTATTACTTTTAAATTTTTCTTTAATTTACTTTCTACTTTTGCAACATCTGTAATAGCCCCGTTTTTGGTGTCCACTTCTCCACCTTCCGATTGTACAGTTTCTTGCTCTCCACTTTCTTCTGTCGGTACATCGGATTCTTCAGTTGTTTCGCCATCGGATTCCTCCTCCTTTGTATCATCTTGTGGTTCTGGTTTGTCATCTGGTTCATTACTTGCTACTTCTTTTTCTTCTTCTATTGTTTCAGACTCTGACTCAAGCTCCACTGTTTCTTTTTCATTTTCAATAATCTCTGGTGTGCTTTCCTCAACTGTCTCGACTTCTTCAAACTCTTCTTCAAACTCCTCAAAAGATTCCGCAGTAGGTTCATCATTAAACTCCTCCTCGGTTATCTCTTCAAAAAACTCTTCGGCTGTTATGCCTTCATCTTCAAGAAACTCCATGAACTCTTCTTCCATGTCAGTCTCTTCTAAAAATTCAGTAAAATCCTCCTCAAATTCTTCTGTAAACACCTCCTCTATCATTGCAGGGGGTGGTTCCATTGTGAAATCATCTTCAAAAAATACCATTTCCATGTTTGGCATTTCTTCAAAACCTTCCATTTCAAACTCTTCCATTATAGGAGGCAGGTCTTCTATATCTACTATTTCTATATCATCAAAATAAAATGAATCATCAAAAGTAAACTCATCATCAAATACTATTTCTTCTTCTATTGGTATTTCAAAAATAGGTAAATCATCTTCATACCAATTAAAATCATCTGGAATATCATCTATTATATCTACAATTTCTTCGTCAATATCATCTATAGCCTCTTGTGTATTTTCATCAATAGGATTATATTCAATATTATTATAGGTCATGTTTAACGATGCACCTAATAAATTTGGCCCTTGTCTGGATTGATTAGTGTAGTTACTATCTGTACCTTCCCATGACCAATCTACTTTATTAGCACCAAGACCTAAATATATTATTCTATCATTGTATTGGCCACATCCTGCAGTTATACCTGTAGTTGTTGTGCCGGGATATCCATTACAATTACCTTGAAACCCTGTAACATCTGTTCTAGTTTGTGTGGTAGTAGATAAAACATTACCACTAGAATCTTTTAATACAATAGTTGTAGTGTGTGAGTCATTGTTACCACCTTTAGATTCACAATTACCCTCTGTGCTTTCACAGTTTGCTACATCAACATAACTATTTAATGTAACTCCATTGTCTAGCATTGGCTGAGTAATAGAATTATTAGTTAAATTTATGTTATCTGCAGTAACTGTTGCTGTTCCTGTTACTTCAAAATCACCACCTACACTATATTTGTATCCACAATTTGATTGATTAGTACAAGTAATATCAAAACCATTAACAGTAGAACCATTAGTGACGTAGCCAGAAGAATTAGCAGAATTAATTTGGTCTGTACTACTAGAGTTCCAATCTACACCATCACCTGCATTAGGTAATAAATTTCCTGTAGTTACTGTTTCTCCAAAAGATTTAAAAGATATTGTTAACGCACAAAGAAGTAATAAAAAAGACCTCCAATTATACTTATGTCTAAACAAACTGACCATATAATATATATCCTAACCATCCATAATGTTGCACTTTTTATCATTGGTGTACATTAATTATCTTTTGTTCTTGTATTTCAGATTCAATTATAATGTTATCAACTTCTTCTTGCTCTTTTAGTGTAGCTAACTTTTTCTTTTCCTCTTCTAGTTTTTTTGCCAATGCCTGTTTCTCTTTTTCTATTCTTATAGCCTCTAATCTAGCTTTTTCAGCCGCAATTTCTTCATCTATTCTAGCTATAGCCTCTGCTTTTATTAAATAATCTTCATAAT